>Ga0304730_1000073_pt1 | contig 102658 bp, 80 predicted proteins | sample M_130628_MF_Meta_FD_190474 | JGI IMG/M metagenome (GOLD analysis project Ga0304730, IMG submission 190474) | Freshwater microbial communities from Lake Montjoie, Canada to study carbon cycling - M_130628_MF_MetaG (v2) (version 2) | ecosystem: Environmental > Aquatic > Freshwater > Lake | place... | reverse complement strand
CAATGCACCTGAGCAGTGGGCATTGGTGGTTGGAAGTGAAAGTCACGGAGTATCGGAAGAGTTTCTTCAATCGTCAGCAACACGCTTAACCATTCCTTCTTTAGGAAATGCAGAGAGTTTGAACGCGACTATTGCAGGAGGAATAGCGATCTATCAATTGAAGGTTAAAGCCTAGTTATTTGCCATAGAATCCTGCGGGCTGCAATAACGGCTCAAAGACAAAGAATTGAGCCAATCCCAATTCATTGGCATCTGTCTTCGCCCAGAAATATTCCGGGTCATAAGGCGTCATTTGTCCGGTCGCATCTGCTGTCAATTCTTTAGCTTTTTTCAAATACAGAGCGAGTGATGAAGTACTTCCAGCGTTGTTCTTCACGCGTAAAACAAAAGTAGGTGCAATGTTTTTTATGGAGTCCGATGCGCTTGGTTTAAGCATGGTGTTGTACGTCTCTAAATTCACCTTTCTCATGCGCTTCAATAAATCAAAAGCCAAAGCAGTATCGAGTTGGGTGAAGGGAGTGAGAGTTCCATTTAAGTATCGCTCGAATTTCAATTTGTTATTCCCAAAGTAAGATAGTTTGAAACTACTGCCAGGGTCAGTCATGTGCAATACTTCAATTTCAGCAATGTCGTTATTCGGATAGTAGAAAATATCTGTGCTGCGCCATTCCATTTCATCAATGAAAAAACGCGGGTTTAAAAAACCCGTGAACCCTTCAATGTGCGTAATGTATGGTTCTTCACTTCGTCCGTCATTGGGAGTTTCCAATAACATGATGGTGCCCATGTGATCTTGGGTATTTGGACCAATGAAATAGGTTTTGAGCAACTCGTTATTCTTACCATAAATTTTTACTTCTTTTGCTGAAGTAGCCATTACGCTCATCATATTGTCGCGCATTTTGGAAGGAACATTTCCTCTTACACGAACATCATGAAAGCATTCGAGGAGCAGTTTAATAACGTCTTTACGCGCGTTGAATTTTTTATTGATGGTCCATTCGGCGCTTCCGTTTTTTCTTTCCAATAAAGCAACATTACCACTTCTGTCCTGAATGGTTACCTTGGAAACAGAAGCAGTGTCTTCAATGGAAAACTGCATAAAGACATTGTCACCTGTTGAGCTTTTTTTGCTCAGTTTTGGATAAAGATAAAAAGCTGTTCCTGCAAGAATTAAAAACAAAACGAGGAGAAGAAGATTCTTTTTTTTCATATTAGTTCTGCTTGGTCCAACGCTTCTTTCTTGAGAAAACTACAGCGCTTCCGAAAATGGCTAAGACTAGGAGAGGAGAAGCAGTATTCAAAGTTTTCCAGTAGTTTTTTTCGTTTGAAATTTTGACTTTATCTAATTTTCTAACGATAATTCTTTTAGAGCGAATGTCAATTAAAGAATTATTATCAAGCAGATAATTCACACAATTTTCCATGAGGTCTGCGTTATCATACTTCTGCGTAAAGACTGGGTTTGAATACTGATCCAAACAACCGGGAGGTATAGTGTCAAGATGCAAATCCAAAGGCATCGGATACCATTTTCCTGCACTGTATTGAATTTGATTTTTTGCTATATCTGAATCCGCAATGACTATCATCTTATTGAATCCGCTTTCACTTTTATACATCAAGTCTGGATTCTTTTTAAGTTTTTCGGGAAGAATATCTTTTAAAGCACTTTTAAAGTTTCCTTCTATTAATACACCAAGAATTTTATTAGCTCCTTTATCGTCATTAAAATAATCGAGATTGAATCTTAACATTTCCAGGTCAACTCTAGCTGGAGATCTTAATTGTTTTGATTTTTGGGAGTAGGACAGCAGAACAGATTTTTTCACGGCTCCATTGCTGTTAACGGTGTCAATGCTACTTGGGAATTGTGTTAATATAGGGTCTAGATTGGCGCTTATGGGATGAGAATTTTTCTCACTAGTAATTACAGGGAAGAAATAATTGGTTCTTTCTTCGCAAGAGCGCTGCGTGCCAAGAGGGCCGGCATCTAAAAAAATAGGAGCTCCTTGATAATCAATAACCAAGTCGCGATTAATTCGCACGCCGTATTCAAAAAGTGCCTTATTTAAACCAACTTCGTTTGCAATACCAATGGTTGTTTCGCCATTTTTAAGACTATCTAAATTCATCTTCATTCCGTCAATAAGCCAAAGCGTGCGACCGCCATTCATTATGAATTGATCAATTAGATAAATTTCTTTCTCGTTTATGGTATCTTTTGGCCCCGGTATAACCAGAAGGTCATATTTATTTAATCGAATATTGCCTTCCATACTTTCTGTTAAAGCATCAATTTGCTCTTTGCCGGTGGAATCAATTAGTTTTACGGGGAAAATGTTGTAGTTGTCTTTAAGGGAAAATACAAATCGCGCCAATTGCTTCCCATTCAATTCGTCATGTCCCTCTAAGACTCCAACAATAGGTTTAGACCTCTTGAGCGCCCTGTGAATAGTGCTCATGAATTCATACTCAAGATTACTTGAGCTAAAGGCCAGCATTTGGGCATTATCCAAGGCTATTTCGCTCTTTAAAAAATTAACAGGGATTTCCTTGCCGTTTATTTCAAGCAACGCACTTGGCCAGATATATTTATTTGATTTTGCACCATTTTGCTCAAATGTAATGTTAGAGAAATTCAGACCTTTCTCTTTCAACGCGACAAATATTTCATTTCTTTTTTTCTCATCCTTTTCTTCATAGGGATCTATGAATTCGTATTCGATCATTCCATTGCTCTCTGAATTGAGTTCAGCGAGTAAATCGCCAACATTTTCTTCGAGTTCTCTGTAATCGGCAGGAAATTCGCCGTGCAGATAAACTCTTACATAGATGGGAGTCTGAATTGAATCAAGAAGTGTTTGAGTAGATTGAGATAGGGTATATCTGTTGTCTGCGGTTAAGTCTACTTTAAATTTAACGAAAGAAGATATTAGTGCGACAGATAGAAAAATGCCAGTAATAAGCAAGAATTGAAAAATATCAGTTTTGCGTTTATTCATTCTGCAAAAATGCAATGCTTTCCGCGAAAAAAGAAACTAATTTCAGGAATTGTTAACATGCCCAAGCGTCTTTATTGAAGTCTTTCCCAAATTGAAAATTGCATCTATTATCGACAAGTCTTTTTCAAACGGAAATCGATCGGCAAATACCTGCGGATAACTCTTCAACTCAACCGGCCTCGTCCCTCGCGTTTTCCATCTTTCGTCCTCCAAACCTTTCACGAAGTGAATCTTTGGCTCCGCCAATCTTTCCTCCGGAATCTTTGATTCAATCAATCTTTCCTTCGGAATCTTTGATTCAATCAATCTTTCCTCCGGAATCTTTGAAAACCATTTCAAACACCATTCATGCGCCTTCGCGTTGAAATCAAAAAGAAACTTTTCCTCCTTCAAAAAAAGTTCTTCCAATTCAACTTCAACAAAATCATACATGGCTGAATTACCATAAGCACTGCGAATGGCTTGAAGTGCTTTCTTGCCGCTGTATTCCGAACTAATGCGAATGTCGCGAAGGAGTTTCCGCTCCCCACCTGTCGATTCAACCGGTATCGTTAATGTTTGAACACCGTTACCCGTAAGTATGTCGAATCGATTCCGATACGTCTGTTTCTGAAAATACTCTTCACTTAACTCGAAATTATTTTCAGCATACAACACATACCAACTGATAGGGGCGAAGCAGCAGAGTGGAAGGGGAGTCATGAAATCTTTTAGTCTACCAAATGGAAGATACGATCCCAACGAACGTTGTTGCTTCCGTGGTAATCCATGTTTTCTTTCGAGAACCATGTGAACACCGCCTTTCCTACAATGTGGTCTTCCGGAACAAATCCCCAGAAACGACTGTCGGCACTGTGATGGCGGTTATCTCCCATCATGAAATAATAATTCTGCTTGAAAGTGTAGGCCGTGGCTTCTTGCCCGTTAATGAAAATCTTGCCGTCCTTCTCTGCTATTGTATTCCCTTCATAAGCTCCAATGACACGTCCGTAGCGAACAAATGCATCGTGCGACATTTCAATGGTCATACCTTCTGCCGGAATAGCCATGGGACCATAACGGTCGCTCGACCAACTATTGAAAGGGTAGTCTGCAGAATTTGGATAAATAGATAATGAATTCTCCGATGTGGTGTCTTGGTATTGAACAACGCTCGTAAAATCACTCGTCATTCCACGCATTTTGTTTGCCTCGTCTGAGGTCAGTGGCACAAGTAACATTGTGCCTTCTTGATTAACCATTTGAATTTCGCTATTCAATTTTCCAAAATCACGTTGAAGCTTCGAAATAGCAGTTGCAGAAGAAACAGAAATCAAATGATTCCACATCATTCCTGCTTTGTTTTCGATAGCAGATCCATTGATATAAACTTGTCCATTACGCACCTCAAGAGTTTCCCACGGAAGTCCTATACAGCGCTTGATATACATTTCTTTTTTATCGAGCGGACGATAGCGCGTGCCGCCAATTTTTAAGTTGCCTCTTCCTCCGGCCGTGTTTTCACGACACGACTTGCAAATGTTTTTCTCGTTGAAATTATTGCGAGCCATGCTCTCGTATTTAGCCCTGTCAGACAAATACAATTCAACATTGTTGCCAGCAAGCGTTATTGCTTCGTTGCGAAGCAATTCATAATAATTATGTCCAACATAATACGGGTCAACCAAGACAGTATCTCCATTCGGGAAGTTGAAAACCACCGGGTCAAATCGCTCTACTTTTCCGAATCCTGGAGTGCGCATGTATGGCAAGCTGAACCAATCCAAATAGCTGTTCGTCAATCCGCCCGGAATGGCATTGTGGAAGAAGGGAATGGAAACCGGAGTCATGGGTAAACGCGTTCCGTAAGTGAACTTATCTACGAATAAATAATCTCCCACTTTCATGCTCGCTTCCATAGATGGAGTAGGTATGGTGAAGGCTTCGAAAGTGAATGAACGAATAATGCTTGCAGCTACAACAGCGAACAAAATGGCTTCGCCCCATTCGCGTCCCCAACTTTTCTTAACCTTTGACCAAATGCGGGGACCAACATATTTTTCTTCGTTCTTTTTGAAGGCCAATTCATAAAGTGCATACCACGGCAAAGCACCGAACTTCCATTGGTCCTTGCTAGATCGTTGATTGAAAACAATTCCAACTTCAACATTTACAATAACCAACATGATTAGGTTTACTCCCGGTACTAAAAGCAATAAGAACCAATACCAAGGACGGCCAATAATTTTTAATAATGGAAGGAAATGCAAAATAGGAATGAAGCCTGGCATCTTGAATTCCATTCCGCTTCGCTTCATGAAAGCAGGTGTGGTTGCGCATTGAATTGCGATGAGTAAAAACAGTAATATCCAGGGAATAAGATTCATTTTCTATTGATTAGTGAGGCGAAGTTACAAATTCAAGACATCTTTCATGGTATACACGCCAGACTTTCCATAAAGAAACTCTGCAGCACGAATTGCACCGGCAGCAAATCCTTTTCTGCTGTGGGCTTCGTGTTTCAATTCTATCGTATCAATTTCACTAGTGTAACGCACGGTATGCGTTCCTGGAACCTCCGGTAATCGGAGCGCATTTATTCTAAGTTCATTCTCATTCTCATTCTCATTCTCATTCTCATTCTCGCTTTCGAGCTTCCAGTTTGTTAATTTATTGGAATTTTCAAGAATTCCTTCAGCAAGCGTAATGGCCGTTCCGCTGGGCTTATCGAGTTTTGCCGTGTGATGAATCTCCTCAATACCCGCTGTGTACTCTGGGAATTTCGACATAACACGAGCCAGTTCTTTGTTCAGGTGGAAGGTAATCTGAACGCCTATGCTGAAATTCGTTGCAGATAAAATTGCGCTATCTGATTTCATTTTTGAAATGATGTCGTCGTATTGCTCGTACCATGCGGTTGTTCCAACTACTACTGGAACATTTGCCTCAAAGCAAAGCGCAATATTTTTCGAACATTGCTCCGGAGTACTGAATTCAATGGCCACATCGGCTTCGCTCAGTGTTTCAACGATTGCCGGATTTTCAGAATTGAATTTCCCAACGCAGGTGTGTCCGTATTCAGAAAGCAAGGCCTCAATGGCTTTGCCCATCTTTCCGTATCCCAACAATGCAATTTTCATTAGTGAAGATTTAAAGTGAATTGAAGTCCAGTAAACCTTGGAGAGACAACAGGTGTATAATTCAACGAAAGGTTCGGACTCACATCGAATGAGAATAAATGAGCGTCGACATTCGCATCTATTATCTGAAGTGCATAAACGCCGAGCAAACTCATATAACTAACGTCGAGCAGTTTTTTGTACGCAAGCTGGTTGGTATTAAGCGCGGTATTGGAAAGTCCTGCAGCTCTTCCGGTCGGATTTGTCAGCGGGTCGGTATCGTTGAAGGCAATGTAGGCGTCCTTCCAGAAGTGGTAGTTTTTTGTGTTGTCTGAAATGAAGTAGATACAGGTTCCTAATCCGGCATAAACAATGGGCGCTTTCCAATATTTTTTATTGAAAATTTGTCCGCTTCCCGGAAGAACAGCAGACAGAACAGTTGCTTTTAAAGGACTGTGCGGCTGATTCCACTTCAATTGAAATTTGGAACTGTCTGAAACAGCGACAGCATTGCTTTGGGCAATGCTGTTCAACGCAATGAGCATAAGAAGTGCGATGAACGCGTGCTTCATAATTTTTAGTTAAGTCCTAGCATAGAAATGATGCGCTCTAAATCGTCGTCTGTTGTAAACGGAATTTCCACTTTTCCAATGCCACCTTCATTTCGAGTAACCTTTGCTTTCTTTCCGTAACGTAATTTTAAATCGGCTTGCATCTTCTGAATTTCAAGCGGCATAAGATTCGCTTTCGAGGCGAATAATTTCGGAGCATCGTCTTCCTTCACCAACTCTTCCACCTTGCGAACGCTTAAATCTTTTTCAAGAATTAATTTGAAGATTTTCAATTGCTTGCTTTCCGGTTCCGCATTAATCAATGCACGCGCATGTCCCATGCTAATGCGCTTCTCAATAATTCCAAATTGAATTTCTGGAGGAAGGCGAAGCAAGCGAACGTAGTTAGTTACCGTTGTTCTGTCTTTACCCACGCGGTCTGCAAGCTTGTCAGTTGTAAGGCTGCACTCTTCCATTAAACGTTTGTAGCTAATGGCAATCTCAAGTGCGTTCAGATTTTCACGTTGAATATTTTCCACCAATGCCATTTCCAACATGCCTTGGTCGTCTGCTTCACGCAAGTATACTGGAACCTCGGTAAGGTTTGCCATTTGGCTTGCACGGAAGCGTCGTTCCCCCGAAATGATTTGGTATTTCTGAGAAGAAACTTTGCGCACTGTTATCGGCTGAATAAGTCCGAGCTCACCAATGCTAGTAGCCAGTTCTATTAATGCGTCGTTATTGAAGTCCTTACGCGGTTGATAAGGATTCGCCTCAATTTGAGAAATGTTCAATAAGGTAATTGGTCCAGCCACGTGTCCCACCTCTTTCTCTCCAGTTGGAGGCGCCGCTTGTGAAACGAGTTCACTTTTACTAGACATCGGAGAATGCTCCAATAAAGCACTTAATCCTCTTCCTAATGCTTGTTTCTTACTCATGATCTACAGGAATGTATTTTTCGTCGCTGCCCATTTTCGTCAAGTTGTTCTTTTGAAGAAGTTCGCGCGCCATATTCAAATAGTTCACCGCTCCCTTACACGAGGCGTCATGCATAATCACCGTTTGACCAAAGCTAGGCGCTTCTCCCAATGTAGTGTTGCGGTGAATTAAAGTGTCGAAAACCATCTCTTGGAAATGCATGCGCACTTCTTCAACCACCTGATTGCTCAAGCGCAGACGGGTATCGTACATCGTTAACAGAATGCCTTCAATGGTTAATTCTGTGTTTAATTTTTGTTGAACAATCTTTATTGTGTTCAGTAATTTTCCTAACCCTTCTAAAGCGAAATACTCGCATTGAACCGGAACAATAACACTCGCAGAAGCTGACAAAGCATTTACAGTTACCAATCCTAAAGAAGGAGAGCAGTCTATAATTATGAAATCGTAATCGTCCTTTATCTTATTCAATGTGCCACGAAGCATATACTCGCGGCTAGGCATATTAATAAGTTCAATCTCGGCTCCAACTAAGTCAATGTGGGAAGGAAGTAAATCAAGATTTGGACTTTCAGTAGTAATAATGATGTCGCGCGGATCTACATCGTTAATTAAGCACTCGTATATGCTTGTCTTAACCGTATTTGGATCCACACCTACACCGCTCGTTGCGTTGGCCTGTGGATCGGCATCTACCAATAAGGTCTTAAATTCTAAAACGCCCAATGCAGCAGCCAGGTTAATGGCAGTGGTGGTTTTTCCAACGCCGCCTTTTTGATTTGCAACGGTTATTATTTTTCCCATGATATCGGGGTTTTTAGGTTCTTTTTACTTGTTTCACGCGTGTTTCACACGTTTAGCGAAAGTACGTTGCTTTATCTTCAGGAACTTTTTTTTTCTGAATGAAGTTTTACACACCACCTTTGTGCATGGAGTGTTAATAGACGTGTATAACTTTTTTAATTCGCAAGGAATAAGGAGTTTAGCTTTTTGACGAATGCTCGAAGTAAAACCAAATTATAGAATATGATAGAAATTCAAGAGAGCGCTGAATGGCTCAGCAAAAGGGGAGTAGGACAGGTAGATGTGGGGATTGTTTTAGGGACTGGTCTGCACGGACTAGCAAGTAAGATAACTGTGTTGAAGGAATTTAGCTACAGCATGATTCCAAATTTCCCCATTGCTACTGTTGAGTTTCATTTTGGGAAATTGATTTATGGTGAGTTAAACGGGAAGAAGGTTCTTGCTTGCGTTGGCAGGTTTCACTATTATGAAGGTTATACGATGGATGAAGTGGTATTGCCCGTTCGTGTCATGAAATTACTTGGAGCGAAAGCCATACTCCTTTCTAATGCAGCAGGGGCATTGAATCCTGATTTTGCCTTGGGTTCTCTCATGCTCATCGAAGATCACATTAATTTACAGCCCGAGAATCCGCTTCGCGGTCCGAATCATGACGAGCTAGGAGTTCGTTTTCCAGACATGCTTGAACCCTATAGTATAAAGTTGAACAATCTTCTGAAGGACATAGCCGCTGAGAAAGGGATTGTTCTGAACGAAGGGGTATATGCCTCTGTTCCCGGTCCCAATTTGGAAACCCGCGCGGAATATCGTTTTCTTCGCACCATTGGGGTAGACGCGGTGGGTATGAGCACCGTTCCTGAGGTTATTGCTTGCGTGCACATGGGCGTTCCGTGCTGTGCGATAAGCATACTAACGGACGCATGTGATCCTGCTCGTTTAAAGAAAACTAGTATTCAAGAAATTATTGCTATTGCGGAAAGTAACGAGACTTATTTAACCGATTTGTATTCAGAGCTAGTAGCTCGAATATAGTTTTCAATAATTCGATAATTTTTTTTACATAGCCCGTATTGTTATATCGGGCTTTGTTGTATTTTCACCTTCGAAATTTTGAAAACCAATTAACCATTATGAAAAAACTCTACGTTTTAGCTCTTGCGATAGCAACGTTTGCTTCCGCATCTGCACAGACCTTCACAGCGGGAACGCTTCCAGGGTCTTATTACAGCGGAGGTGTTACAGGCGTTTGGGATATGAACAAAGATGGATTAAACGACATCGTTGTTCTTGACCAAAGTAAAACACTTCGCATTTTATACCAACAAGCGAACGGTTCTTTCACGCAAGTGAATGCCGGTACTCAATTGGGTGCTTCTCAGTGGGGAATGACTGTGGGTGATATTGACAACGACGGTTACGGTGACGTAATATGTGGTGGTGGTTATGATAACCTTCACGTATACAACATTGACGCGGCAGGCACTGCTGTGGAATCAACACTTCCAGTTGGAATTTTCACTCAGGCTTGTACGCTTGGTGACATGGACAACGACGGATGGTTGGATTTTTTCGCTTGTCACGATGATGGTGCTTCTAATATGTGGAGAAACGACGGTGCAGGTAATATGATTCACCAAGCTAACTCTATCATGTTAGATGGTGCAGGTAATGTAGTTTTAGACTACAACCTATACGCTGGTAACTATCCTGGAACATCTGATCCGTTAATGTCTGGTAACTACGGAAACGAGTTTTCTGACTTTGACCGTGATGGTGACCTTGACTTATTGGTTGCTAAATGCCGTCAAGCGTCAAACGATCCTTTGGACAAGCGTCGCACAAACATACTTTTCGTTAACGACGGAAACAATGTATTTCACGAAGATGCTGCAGCTCGCGGTCTAGTGAACTTGCAACAATCTTGGACTGGAACTTTCGGAGATATCGATAACGACGGTGACTTTGATTGTATGATGACTACGCACAGCGCTACCTTGAAAATTTACGAGAACAATGGCTTAGGATATTTCACAGATATCACAGCAGGTTCAGGATTAGACAATGTGTCTGGATTCTTTATGCAGGCTCAAATGACTGACTTCGACAACGATGGTTTCATTGATATTATTTATGCAGGTGGAACTTTCGGGTACTTGCACAATAACGGAAATCACACGTTTACTTCAATGACAAGCTCATTCAACAACCCACAAACCATGCATGGTTTCGGATTGGGTGATTTGAATAACGACGGATTTGTTGACGTTTACGCTGGTTATGGAAACTCAAACGGTTATGTAACTCCAAGTAACGTTGCTGATCGTCTTCAAATTAACGGTGGAAACAATAACCATTGGGTTGGATTCAATTTGGAAGGAGTAATTTCAAACAAAAATGCAGTAGGTGCTCTTGTTGAAATTCACGGTCCATGGGGAACACAAGTTCGTGAGGTTCGCTCTGGTGTTAGTTACGGTATTACCAACTCTAACCTCTTGAACTTCGGTATTGGTTCTGCTACTTCTATTGACTATGCAATCATTCACTGGCCTGCTGGTGGAATGAAGGTAATTACAAATCCAGCTGTTGATCAATACCACAACTTTGTAGAGGTTGATTGTACAGCTCCTGTAGCTTCAATTACTGCGGGTGGAAACACTCAATTATGCGCTGGTCAGACGGTAAACTTAACAGCTACTGCAACTGGAAGCAACTTCATTTGGAGCAACGGTGCAACAACCAACACAATCACTGTAGGTGACGCTGGATTGTACACTGCAATTGCTTACGATGCAAACGGATGTGCAGGAAACTCTAACGCAATTACTGTTGCTGTTAACACAACCGTTTCTACACCAACAGTTACTGTGGCTGGTGCTCTTGATTTCTGTCAAGGATTATCAGTTCAGTTAACCGCTTCTACAGGTGCTAGCTACTTGTGGAGCAACGGTGCAACGTCTCAAACAATTGATGCGACTTTACCAGGTGACTACACTGTGCAAGTTGAAGGTGGTTGTGGAATGGCTATGTCTGCTGCAACAACGGTTGTAGTTTATGCTGCTCCGGCTGCACCAACATCTGCGGATGTTACAATAGGTGCTACTGGTTTAACAGCTGATTTAACAGCTACAGGAACTAACCTTCAGTGGTACGACGTTGCAACTGGAGGATCTCCAATCGCAACAGGTTCAACATTTACTACCCCAACAATCACAACTTCTCCAACTTCATTTTGGGTTGAAGATGTTGCAACATACGGCGGTGCTGTAGGAGTTGGTGGTAAGACAGCGAACGACGCTTTAAATGGCGCTTACTTCACAAATACACCAACAAACTTTAATAAGTTCAATGCTTTGGAAGATGTTATTTTGGATAGCGTTTATGTTTATTCAAATGCACAAGGTCTTCGTACAATTGAAGTGGTTGACGCTAACTTAACTGTTATTGCAACTGCAACTGTTGACATTCCTAACGGAGAGTCATTTGTTCCTTTGAACTTCTTTGTTCCTGCTGGAACAGGCTACGGTTTGAGAACCTCTACCGCTAACCCTGGATTGTGGAGAGACCGCGACATTTCTGTTGCTTCTCCTTACCAATATCCATATGATGTTAACGGATTAATCAGCGTAACAGGCACTACAGTTACCAACGGTAACCAAAACCAAGACGGTGACAACTACCATTACTTCTTCTACAACTGGCACGCACATACTCCTTCTTTCGACTGTCCTGGTCCAAGAGAAGAAGTTGTTATCTCAATCGTTGGAGTTGAAGAGTTAGAGACTATTTCTAACGTAGTGGTATTCCCGAATCCTGCTACCGACCACTTAACTGTTCGCTTGAACAGCACAAAGGGCGGTGCAATGAATGTTAATCTTATCGATGCAGTAGGTAAAATGGTTCAAGCGAAGCAAGTTACTGTAAGCACAGGTACTCAAAACATTGAGCTAAACCTAAACGGTATTGCTCCAGGTATCTACGAATTGCAAATGGTGAAAGATGGTAAAGCATCTTCTACACGTATCGTCGTTCGTTAATAGACTTTTTAGCATAGGAAAAGGGGCCGAGCAATCGGCCCCTTTTTTATTTGTCAGTGTTCGCTGACAGGTTGTCGGAATGCACTGCGTGGCATATTGGTTGAATGGTCGGACGAAAATTATCAAACTATGAGACAAGGAAATATTTCAGTTCAAACCGAAAACATTTTTCCCATTATTAAAAAATTCTTGTATTCAGATCACGAGATCTTTTTACGAGAACTCGTAAGCAACGCAGTAGATGCCTGTCAAAAAGCAAAAACATTGAGCAGTCTTGGCGAATTGAAAGAAGGAGCAGAGAACTATCGTGTTGAAGTTATTTTGAATGAAGCGGACAAGACCCTTACCATTCGAGACAATGGAGTGGGTATGTCGGAAGAAGAAGTAGACAAATACATCAATCAAATTGCCTTCAGCGGCGCTGAAGAATTCGTTAGTAAATATCAAGACGCACAAATCATTGGGCACTTCGGTTTAGGATTCTATTCCGCATTTATGGTGGCGAAGGAAGTAGAGATTATTTCGAAGTCTAGAAAAGAAGCTCCTGCTGTTAAATGGGTATGCGACGGTTCTCCGAACTTCACCATGGAAACGGTGGAGAAAGAAACCTACGGAACCGATATCATCTTACAAATCGCAGATGATTCAACTGAGTTTTCTGAGAAATCTCGTTTGGAAGGAATTCTAAACAAATATTGTCGCTTCATGCCAGTAGAGATTGTGTTCGGTGAAAAGACTGAGCACGTTGAAGATCCTAACGGGGAGGTAGACGATAAAGGAAATGTAAAGCGTGTTGAGACGACCGTGGATAACGTGATCAATTCAACAACGCCCCTTTGGACCAAGAAGCCAGCCGATCTTCAACAAGAAGATTACGAGACGTTCTATCGTGAATTGTATCCGTATTCCTTCGAAGATCCGTTGTTCCACATACACATCAACGTAGATTATCCTTTCAACTTAACCGGAATTTTATTCTTCCCGAAGTTGAAGGCGAACATGGAAAACAACCGAAACAAGGTTCAGTTGTATTGCAATCAGGTATTCATCACAGATGAAGTGAAGAACATTCTTCCTGACTTCCTTACGTTGCTGCACGGTGTAATCGATTCTCCAGATATTCCGTTAAACGTGTCGCGCAGCTATTTGCAAGAAGACGGAAACGTGAAGAAGATTTCAGCACACATCACCAAGAAGGTTGCCGACAAGTTGAACAGCATGTTCAATGCAGACCGCAAAGATTTCGAATCGAAGTGGGACGATATCTCCGTTTTCATTCATTACGGAATGTTGTCGGAAGAGAAGTTCAACGAGAAGGCAATCAACTTCAACCTTTTCAAAACAACTGAAAATGAATATTTCAATTTGGAAGAATTGAAAGCGAAAGTCGATGTCCTTCAAAAAGATAAAAGTGGCAACACGGTTGTGCTATACAGCAACGATAGCCAAGCGCAAGATTCATTCATAGCTTCAGCAAAAGATCGTGGGTATGTGGTGATTGAAATGAATTCGCCGTTAACGCCACATCTGATTTCCCAAATTGAATCGAAAGATCAAAGCTTGAAATTCAAGCGTGTCGACAGCGATGTGTTGGACAAGTTGATTGAAAAGGAAGAGAACACAGCGTCATTGCTCACCGAAGAAGAAAAAACGGCATTGAAGCCATTGTTCGAAGAGAACCTCGATACCAAGTCATTTAATGTGAGTTTTGAAAACATGTCTTCAACGGAAGCGCCAGTAACAATTGTGCAGAACGAATTCATGCGCCGCATGAAGGAGCAGAGCGCATTGGGCGGTGGCGGAGGAATGAATTTCTACGGAGAGCTTCCAGATAGCTACACGATTGTCGTGAATTCGAATCACCCTTTGATGCAGAAGATTAATGCCGATAAAGAATCAGGTAAAGGTTTGGCGCAACAAGCGGTTCAATTGGCCATGCTTTCAAAAGGTATTTTGAAAGGCGCCGAATTAACCAAATTTATTCAAGCCAATTTCGAATCGTTAAATAAATAATTTGCTTAGCAAGAAAAAAAAGAACAACTTCGTTCAACAATAAACAAAAATGAAATCAAACAAAGTGTTAATGGCTCTGCTCGCTGTAGTCGGAGTTATAGTTTTGGGATATGGTATTTTCTATTTTTATGGAACTAGCGTATACAGCGGAGCCGTTGAGAAACAAGAAACGGTTAACGAGAAATGGGCGAACGTTCAAACGGCTTATCAACGTCGCGCCGACTTGGTTCCGCAACTGATAGCAACCGTAAAAGGTGCTGCTGCGAATGAAGAGAAGATTTTAATGGAGGTTACCAATGCACGTGCTGGTATAAAGAGCGCTACAACACCGGAAGAAATTCAACAACAGGGAAGTATTATCAATCGCAACATTCAAGTAGTGTTCGAGAAATACCCTGAAATTCGCAGCACTGAAAATTTCGGAATGCTTCAAACACAACTGGAAGGAACCGAGAATCAAGTCAAAACAGAACGCGATTATTACAACGAAGCGGTGAAGGAATTTAACAGTTACGTTCGTGGATTTTGGAAGCACAAGGCGCTAGGATTGGTTGGCGACGACGATGAAGAATTCAAAGTTCGTAAGATGTTTGAAGCAGACGCAGGAAGCGAAAACGCGCCTAAGGTTAGTTTCGAATAATGGAATTTTTCTTCGAGGAACAATTCTCTATTCAGGTAGAGAAAGCCATTGAAGAAGCAGAGCTGCTCACTTCGGCAGAATTTAAATTGCACATTGAAGAATCGTGCAACGAAGATTTGCTGGACCGAGCAGCTTTTGTTTTTTCAGAATTAGAATTGCACAAGACCGAGAAACGCAATGCTGTTCTGCTATACGTGAGTATCAACGACAGAAGGGTGTCGATCCTTGCAGACGCAGGAGCGAAGACGCACTTGTCGGAAGAATTACTTTCGGAAATCCTTTCCTCATTAATCAATGATTTTAAAGGGAATCAATATGCCCAAGGAATAGGCAAATGTTTCCTAAGCATTGCTTCAGCATTAAAATCATATTTCCCTTATCAAGAAAACGACATCAATGAAATTAGCAATACAGTCAGCCGTTAAGTTCTTTCTTGTCGTTGTCTTTCTTGGATTATTCTCCAATATTCAAGCGCAAGATTGTTTTCCTCAAAAAGATGATCGTCGATTAGTCTACGATGGCGCAGGAATGCTTGCAGCCAATGAAATCCAGTTGTTGGAAGACAGCTTGCAAAATTTGGCTCGCACAACAGGAACGCAAATCGTGGTGGTAATTGTGGAAGACTTATGCGGATTTGAACCTTATGCCTTCGCTACGAAGCTCGGAGAGAATTGGGGCGTTGGTCAAGCCAAGCAAGACAATGGAATAGTATTCCTCATTAAACCGAAGCAAGCGTCTTCCAAAGGAGAAGCTTTTATTGCAGTTGGAAGAGGACTGCACGGAACCATTCCAGATGCAATTTCATACACGATTGTCGAAAACGAATTTATACCATTAGCGAAACAGAAAAAGTATTTTGAGGGCATTTCGAAAAGTGTTCAAGTACTTTCCGATTTGTCTCGTGGAAAATATCCAGCAAGTGCATACGCTCCGGAAAAGAAAAACAACAAAGGCGGTATACTGGGTGCAGTCATTTTCTTTCTTGTCATTGCCGGTGTTTTCTTCTTGTTTAAAGTGAAGAGCACACGTCAATATGCTCGCACAAACAACCTTGGCTTTTGTGCAGCATGGGCTTTATTGGCTTCCATGAACACCCGCCACTCGGGATATTACAATTCATTCCGAGGGGGAAGTGGAGGCTTCGGCGGAGGATCAGGTGGCGGAGGTGGCTTCGGCGGTTTCGGCGGAGGAAGTTTCGGTGGTGGTGGAGCAGGTGGTTCGTGGTAATTCTCATACGTGCAATAGTGGTACGGTTTTTTAGTTAGGGACATTGGTGCAACGAATCTGCGTTGTACCTTTAACCCGAACTTATGAAAAAGAAAATTGTCCTGTTTTTAGTTGTCCAATCGCTTATCACAGCCACTGCTTGGGCACAACCAGATCCGAAAACAACTACAGATAAATTCGCGTCGTTGTTGAACTACATCGAATACATGTATGTAGACTCGGTCAATTCAAAAGAACTTACAGAAAAGGCAATCATTTCATTGCTGGAAGAATTGGATCCTCATTCAACTTATATCAGTGCTGAAGAATTGCAAGAAGCCAATGAGCCGTTGGAAGGAAGCTTCGATGGTATTGGAGTTCAGTTCAACATACTTCACGACACCATTATGGTGGTGGAACCTATTCAGGGCGGACCTTCTGAGAAACTTGGAATTCGCGGTGGCGATAAGATTGTTACTGTAGATGGTATTAACATGGCTGGAATTGGAATAAAGAATACCGACGTGTTCAAGAAACTTCGTGGTCCTCGCGGAACGAAGGTGAAAGTTGGGATTTTACGCAAGGGAGTTATAGGTGTTCAGACCTATGAAATCATTCGCGATAAAATTCCGATTTATTCAATAGATGCCGCATACATGGCTGCAGAAGGTGTGGGTTACATTAAAGTTTCGCGATTTGCGAAGACAACCACTGAAGAATTGCGCAAGGCGCTAGATGACTTGAAGAAGAAAGGAATGCGCGATTTAGTGCTAGACCTTCAAGACAACGGTGGTGGAATGTTGAGCGCGGCTATTGATATGTGCGATGAGTTCTTGGACAAAGACAAGCTTATTGTGTTTACCAAAGGAAGAGCTTTTCCCGAAGAGAAGACAAACGCGAAGCCACGCATTAAAGGAAGATTTGAAGAGGGGCGATTGGTGGTGTTGATTGACGAGTCTTCAGCGAGTGCAAGTGAAATTGTGAGTGGTGCCATTCAAGATTGGGATCGCGGAGTTATTGTTGGAAGAAGATCTTTCGGAAAGGGATTGGTGCAGCGTCCTGTTCCATTGCCAGATGGATCGATGGTTCGCCTAACGGTTCAGAAGTATTACACTCCTGCTGGAAGATGCATTCAGAAGCCATATGAGAAAGGATTGGAAGATTACGAGATGGATTATTTGAAGCGATTGAAGAACGGTGAATTCTTCCATGCAGATAGCATTAAGTTTTCTGAAAAAGATAAATACGAAACACGTTTGACGCATCGCACAGTATACGGCGGTGGTGGAATCATGCCAGACATTTTTGTTCCATTGGATACATCAGAGAACAGTAAGTATTTCTCGAATCTGTTGCGTGTTGGAATTACGAATGACTGGACCATGGAATATGTAGATGCTCATCGCGATGAGTTGAAGAAAAAGTATCCAACATCTAAAGAATTCATTTCACACTTTATGTTTTCGGAAGCTGAAGTACAAGCGTTTATTCAAGCTGCTGAAAAGAAGGAAGTGAAATTCAATGAAGAAGAATTTGCTCGTTCAAAGCAGGTGATTCTTATTCGTATGAAGGCGTTGGTGGGAAGAGGTATTTATGAAAACGAATCGTTCTATGAAATCATCAATGAGTTGAATCCAGCCTTCAAACGCGGAATGGAAATTCTTGTGAACGGAGAATTCGAGAAACTTCCATTGGGATTCGATGAATACAAAATGGGTAAATCAAAAGCGAAAAAATAAGAAAATGAAAAAGCTAGTATTTGTTTTTGGAAGTGTCCTGCTTGTTTTTGCAAGTTGCTCATCTTCTTCAACCAACACTGCGGAAGTTATTCCAAGTCAACCTGCACCTGTAGTGATTCCAAAAGAGGCTCCTAAGCCAGGATCTGGTGAAGAGTCGCAGAAGCGTTCGAAGACCAAGATTAAATTCAAAAAGATGGTGCACGATTTCGGTCGAATGAAAGAAGGAGAGAAGCGAGAGTTTGATTTTGAATTCACCAATACAGGAAAGGAAGATTTAATCATTGAAGATTGCAAAGGTTCTTGCGGATGCACTGTTCCGGAATGGCCTAAGGATCCTATAAAACCGGGTCAATCTGCAGCAATCAATGTGAAATTCGACAGTACGAAGAAGGAAAAAGATCAAGAAAAGTCAGTGACCATAACGGCGAATACTGAGCCGGAAATAACCACGGTCATTAAAATTAAAGCTTACGTTGAACCGTCGGCTGCGAAATAACAAAGGAAGAACATGGCCAGTGCGCAAGAAGAAATAGGAAGAAGAAGAACGTTTGCAATTATCTCTCACCCCGATGCGGGTAAAACAACATTAACTGAAAAGCTATTGCTTTTTGGAGGTGCAATACAAACAGCTGGAGCGGTAAAAAGCAACAAGATTACCAAGACAGCAGCTTCCGATTTCATGGAAATTGAAAGGCAGAGAGGAATCTCTGTTGCAACCTCTGTAATGGTTTTTGAATACCAGGGCAAACAAATTAATTTGCTCGATACTCCCGGTCACAAAGATTTCGCAGAAGACACGTACCGCACGCTTACCGCTGTAGACAGTGTAATCTTGGTGGTTGATAGTGTGAAGGGTGTTGAAACGCAAACAGAGCGCCTGATGGAAGTTTGTCGCATGCGCGATACGCCGGTGATTGTTTTCGTGAACAAGATGGATTTGGAAGGACGTGATGGTTTCGACATTCTTGATGAATTGGAAACGAAGCTGTCTATAAAAGTTCAACCGCTTTCTTGGCCAATATCGAAGGGATTCAGCTTCAAGGGAGTTTATAAACTTTACGACAAGAGCATCAATCTTTTTGCTTCGAACAAAACGAAGGTGGAAGAAAATATCGTTCACATTGAAGATTTGAATGATCCGATTCTCGATGAGTTGGCCGGTCAATACGCGAATGAATTGCGTCAAGATGTTGAGCTCATTAGCAACGTTTACGATCCGTTCGATGTGGAAGCGTACAAAGCAGGAAAGTTAGCTCCTGTGTTTTTCGGGTCAGCTATGAATAATTTCGGAGTTCGCGAATTGTTAGAGAAGTTTATTGAGATTGCACCGACTCCGCGTTCTCGTGATACAGAGACGAGAGAAGTAGAACCAACAGAAGCGAAGTTCAGTGGATTTGTTTTTAAGATACACGCGAACATAGATCCGCGTCACCGCGATCGCATAGCGTTCTTACGTGTGTGCAGTGGAAAGTTTGAACGAAATAAATTCTACAAGCATGTTCGCCTAGCGAAAGAATTTAAATACCCTAATCCTGTTACGTTCATGGCGCAAGCAAAGTCAACCATTGACGAAGCTTATCCGGGTGATGTTGTAGGATTATACGACACAGGAAATTTCAAGATTGGCGATACGCTTACCGAAGGAGAGAACATGATGTTCAAGGGCATTCCAAGTTTCTCTCCAGAGATCTTCAAAGAATTGGTGAACCGCGATCCAATGAAGACGAAGCAATTGGACAAAGGAATTCGTCAACTTACGGAGGAAGGCGTTGCACAAGTATTCTTCCAAGAGCCGGGCTCTCGTAAAATTGTTGGAACGGTGGGTGAACTTCAATTTGAAGTCATTAAATACCGATTGGAAAATGAATACGGAGCGAAATGTATTTTCGAGCCGAAGTCTTATTACAAAGCTTGTTGGATCACGACTACGGATCCCGCAAAGCTCGCAGAGTTTTTACGCATTAAAGGGAATAACATCGTTAAAGACAAAGAAGACCGAGATGTGTTCCTAGCACCAAGTCAGTTTATGCTCGACATGGAAAAGCAGAACTATCCGGAATTGAGTTTCCACTTCACCAGTGAATTAGACGCATAAGAAAAAAGCCCGGAAGGGCTTTTTTTTATCTAATAATGGTCACGTGTCCTGTAACAATTTGATCGGGTTGAGGGTCATCTGCTCGAGCTTTTTTCCTGTATCGAACGGTATAAACATAGGTGTCGTTCTGTGCGTAATAATTGTCGTCTCCTGGATTGTTTTCTTTGGAATTTCCAATCCAAGCTTCATCCACGTCATTTGTTTGGAAAAGTTTAACTCCCCATCTATCGTAAATACAGAATTCATAAAATTCAATTCCGTCTGTGCTAGAAAAAGAAGGTTGGAATACATCATTAACTCCATTGTAGTCAAGGGGAGTAAAGGCGTTGGGTATGTATACGACAATTCCTTCCACATGAACAACTTCAGTTGCAATGTCAAAACAATTGTATTCATTCGTAACCGTTAGCTCAACGAGATAATCACCTTCCGAGTTGTAAGAGTGCGTTGGATTAATTTCATTGCTCCAATTTGAATCGCCGAAATTCCAGTAGTAGTTTATAGCACCAGCGCTGTTATCGTAAAATTCAAAATAAGGATAAACGATGTCGGCTGTTGTTGCACTAGTAGTGAAACTGGCTGTTGGCGAGGGATGTACGATTATTTCATTCGGGAACGATAAAGTGTCGGAGCACCCGTAGATGCTAGTAACGATTGCTGTTACACTGTACACTCCAGGTTGGCTGTAGTAATGAATCAAACTTGTAGGATTAAGCAAGTTGAGCGTAGTACCGTCACCAAAATCCCAAGAAGAGGTTGATATTCCTGTTCCATCAATATCAAATTCGGCAGTAGTTCCATTACATAGATCATTGTCAATGGCATTGAGAGTGACAGTAGGCAATTCATGAATAATAAAGTCGTGACTTACAGAATCTGTACATCCGAATTGATTAGAAACAACTAGCTCAACCGGATGTGCTCCTGCTGTGTTAAATGTTGCGATATAATTCAGTGAATTAGTCGTGTGAGCAATTCCATCGTAGTTCCAAACATACGGAGCTAAGGCATTTAAAGAATTATTTTGAAGGGTAGTTGTAACAGGATCATACAAGCAACTTTCATCAGAGCTGAAAGTAAATGCAGCGAATGGCTGAGGATTAACTTGAACAATCTGATTAGCAATTGCATTACACGCGAGTAGCGGCAATGTTGGATAATAAGAAGTTGCGTCTATGGTCACGTTGTATGTGAGTGGCGTAGTTCCCTGATTTAAATAAAGGTGATTCGGATTCGACGTGGTTGTTCCATCTCCCCAATTGTACAAATAGGTCGAGGTTGGCAGATTGGTTATTGAAACAAGCAATGGACTGCAGCTATTTACATCGCTAAAGAGCGCAGTGGTTAAATCCGGAGTGTCGTACACATACACATTGTCATTTACAGTAGCGGAACAAATAGTTCCCGATGTGTTCTGAAAGGCAGTTAACTGAACAGGGGTTTGAAGACCAGTAGAATTGCCGTTGTTGAATACGATGGAAGTATTTCCATTGGTACTTGTACCAAGAGTACCGAAATTCCATAAATAGGTTATTCCAGTATTTTGATTGTTGGTAGTCGATGCAATGAAGTCAATATTGTCTCCCTCACAAACATTAATTCCTGAAGCGAAAATCTGAGGCAAAGGAGTAGGATATACATTGACTAATTGGTTTGCAATTGTCGAACAACTGAGCGCTGGTATTGTACCGTATGTTATAGTGGAGTTTACAGCTACTGGGTAGGATAGTAGTGCAGGTCCATTATTTACATAAATATGTGAATTGTTGAAATTTGTTGTTCCGTCTCCCCAATTAATTTGATTAGTCGCTGCTGGTAAGTTGGAAACAGTAACACCTAAATCGCTACACCCAGATGTTGTGTTGAACGAGATCTGGCTAAGATCAGGGTTGTTATATACATGAATAACGGTTGTTGATGTATTGGAACAATTTGTTCCGGAAAAAGTTGGTGATGTCGCAGTCAGTGTAATTGGAATTGCAAGTCCTTGAGCAGTTCCAGCGGGGAACGTGAACGAAGTTGTAGCTGAATTTGAAGTGCCAAGCCCTCCAAAATCCCAGTTGTATCCAAATCCAGTATCTCCTCCCGTAATAGCACCACTGAAATTAACAGTGGTTCCAGCACAGAGATTAGATTGTGAAGCCGAAATAATGGGCAGCGGGTTGGCGAAAACATTGAGGTCTGCAACAATCGTATCACTTGCGCAACCATCAGTGACAACTAAATATGGATTGTAGTTTTGCGAAATATTGTTAGTAGCGTAATAGGTAAATTGTACAGAGTTTTGATTTGAAACAATGGTGTTTAAAGGATCATCTAAATGCCATGTCGAAGATAGACTCGTATTGAAAGTTGTATTTGTAAGTGTAACTGTTAGCGGTGAACAGCCTGCATCGGCGGTAGTTACAAAACCTCCATTTATTAAGTCGGGTAATACAGTAACACTATCAATGTAGGTATCTGTTCCACAAGCATTCGTCAATGTTAATGTCAATGGATAAACATGAGTTACTGAATCACTCGGGAAATACATCGACAAAAGATTTGGGTTGTAGGAAATGGTATTTCCGTAAGTCCAATAATAGGAGAGAGGTTCACCCACAGATATGTTATTCAATACGAGACTGCTGCCAGAACAAATGGTATGAGTGGCTAAGGTAAATTCTGCAACGGGTGTGGGTAATACAGTTATATCCTGCTGTGATGTTACCGTTCCGCAAGCATTTGTAACAGCAAGAGTAGCGGTATAAATTGTTGTAACATCGCCCTGTAGATAAGTTACACCTGGCGGGTTTACTAAGTTTGTTGAGGAATACTGATAGTTCCAAGAAACGGTGTCCGGAGCGAAAGTCCAGTCGTAGCTTGTAACATATAAGCCTGAACTCAAATTAGTGAAATTCACGTCTAAAGGTGCACAACCATAATCCGTGTCTGTGGTGAAGTTTGCAACGGGTTGATCATAAATTTGTATCACAGAATTCAAAGTGTCTGTGCAACCGTATTGGTTAATAGCCACCATTTCAATGGTGTGATCTCCCAAAACAGTAAATACAGGAGGCGCAGGATTTGCCAGTAAACTATATAGCGTGCCGTCAATTGACCATTCGTAAGATCCAATTGTAGCATCTCCATTGCTCAATGCAATTGGCGAGTTTACACAACCTGTTGTAGGCAAAGTGAATGTGCCAACTGGATTCGGATTAATGGTTACTAAAATTGAATCTAGCGCATGACATCCGGTAGCATTATTAGTCAAATTAGTTACATAGAAGTAATTTGTTGGTGCGTTTCCTATTGGGTTCGGTAAGGTTACGTTAATTACACTTGGACCATTGTTTTGTCCAGGATAGTTCGCCAAGGTATTTGGCAGCCAATTGTATGTGTAGGTATTTGCATCAGGTATATACTGCAATGTTGTTGTTGCCACATCAGAACAAAATGTATAGTTTGTATTGTTCAGAGCTGGCAGTGGATTAACTATTACAACAATAGAAGTATTCGGCTGAATTGCACATTGTGGCACTTGGTCATAAGCAATATTGGTAACGACATAGGTCGTCGTTTGGGTAGGAGTAACCGTGTACAAAGGGTTTGCTCCATTGTAATTGTCTAATGTTACACTTTGTCCATTTGCTGTATAAGTGATGTCATACAGCCCACTTGAAGGAGTGAAAGCAAAATTGATGTCAGACGATTCTAAAAGACAAATGGTTTCTCCTCCCGTTATTGTTACAATCGGATATGGATGAATAATAACTTCTGAAACATTTGAAACAATACTTGGACACCCACCTCCACTTACAAAGGAAACAACGCAATAGTAATAATAAGTTCCTCCGAGATTTGATGGCGGCGTGTAGATATTGTTAGTTGCTGTGGTTATTGGAGTTCCTCCAATTGAAGAATTTGTGGAATTAGAAAACCACTGATAAGTTGCGGTGCCTGTGCCATAAATATAGGTGGCAACTAAGTTGGCTGTTGAAGCGTTCAAGCAACGTTCTTGTGCAGATAAGGGCTGAGGAGAGAATTGAGGAGCTTGATTCACAACAACAGAATAGGGAGTAGAACTTACACCGCAATTAGCACCTGTTTGAGTAATTGCACAATAATAATATTGGGTTCCAACAACGTTGCTTGGAGGTATGTATGAGTTTGAAGTAGCTCCAGAGATTAAAGTTCCTGCAAAATTCGTATTTGTTGTATTAGAATACCATTGATATGACGCATTTCCGATTCCTCCTGTTATACTGACAGATATTTGTGAGGTTGGGGTGTTTTGACAAACATATTGCGTTGTTGAGGGCTGCACAGTAACTAAAGGATCGGCAATAACAATTACGGTGGCATTAGCAGAGGTAAGTGCGTTGCAACCTGAGCCAGTAAAGTTTATGGTAACGTAATAGTTGAATGTGTTAGAAGCAAAAAGTGAGGGTGGCGTATACGTATTGTTAACAGCACCTGAAATGGCAGCAAAGGGTGATGTGCTGAACCACTGATATGTAGGTGTTCCAACCCCACCAGCATAGGAAACATTAAGAGCCGCAGGAATTGTTCCTCCACCACAAATGGTCTGAGTGGTTGTTGGTTGTATTGAAATTGAAGGGTCAGGTGAAACGATGACTTGTCCTGTGCTCGAAGTTATACTTGAACATCCGCCTCCTGCTAGAGCCACCACAACATAGTAATAGGTTGTTCCAGCTATAGATGTCGGAGGAGTGAAGCATGAATTGGTTGCGCCAGTAATGATTGCACCCCCTGAATTATTATTAAGGTTATTACTATACCATTGATACGTCGGCGTTCCAGTTCCACCAGAATAGGTTGCACACATTTGACTTGCCGTCCCTCCAATGCAAACATTACTTGATGCCGGAGGATTGTCAAATGTAGGCGCTGGGTTCACATTGACAAGGCTGCTTACGCTAGTGGTTGAACAACCCGATCCAGGAGTTGTAACTACGCAATAGTAATTAAATGCTCCAATAACTGCCGTTGATGGGGTGAAAGTTTGGCTGTTTGCGCCGCTGATTGCAGTTGGAGGAGTCGTATTGCTATACCATTGATAAGACAATGTTCCGGTTCCACCTGAAGCCGATACCGATATAGCCGAAGCTGGAGCGTTTTGACATAAAGTCTGGGTGCTAGTTGTCGGATTACTCACTGCGGGATCATCAACAATTATTACTTCAGCCAACAGAGAAACGACGTTTCCGCAGCCATTTCCCGCATTCGAAACCATACAGTAATAATAAAGTGTACCTACTGTATTGAATGCAGGTGGTATATAGGTTGAATTTGTGGCCCCCGAAATAAGTATTCCTCCCGTATTCGTTGGGTTACTATTGGAATACCATTGATATGAGAAAGCACCAATGCCCGTCCCCGCTGCCATTGTCAGCGAAAGCGGCGCAGCAGTTCCTCCAACACAAATGGTCTGAGTGTTTGTCGGCTGTGCTACAATTGATGGGTCAGGTGTAACAATTACTTGCCCTGTGCTCGAAGTAATGCTTGAACAACCGCCAGATGCTAGTGTGACTACAACATAGTAGTAAGTTGTTCCTGCTAAAGATGTTGGAGGAGTGAAGCATGAATTGGTTGCACCTATAATGACTGCACCCCCTGAATTGTTATTCAATGTATTACTATACCATTGATACGTCGGCGTTCCGGTTCCACCAGAATAGGTTGCACACATTTGACTTGCCGTTCCACCAACACAAACATTGCTTGAAGCTGGTGGATTGTTAAATGTAGGCGCGGGATTCACTATTACCGCGCTGCTGCCGCTAGTTGCTGAGCAACCCGATACAGGAGTTGTAACCACACAATAATAATTGAATGTTCCAATTGCTGATGTTGGTGGGGTGAATGTTGGGCTGTTTGCTCCGCTGATTACAGTTGGTGGAGTCGTATTGCTATACCATTGATAAGATAATATCCCTGTTCCACCGGAGGCTGTTATTGATATAGCTGAAGCAGGGGCGTTTTGACATAAAGTTTGTGAACTTGTTGTTGGATTACTTAATGTTGGACCATTGACAATATTGACCTGAGCTAATTGAGAAACAACGTTTCCGCAGCCATTTCCAGCATTCGAAACCATACAGTAGTAATAAAGTGTATCCACTGTATTGAATGCAGGTGGTGTATAGGTTGAATTTGTGGCACCTGAAACAAGTATGCCTCCCGTATTCGTTGGGTTACTATTGGAATACCATTGATATGAGAAAGCTCCAATGCCCGTCCCTGGTTCCATTGTCACCGAGAGCGGCGTAGCGGTTCCTCCAACACAGATGGTCTGAGTGGTTGTTGGCTGTGCTAAAATTGATGGGTCAGGTGTAACATCGACTTGCCCTGTGCTCGAAGTAATGCTGGAGCATCCACCTCCTGTAAAAGTGATAGTCGCATAGTAAAAAGTTGTCCCAACGGCCGATGTCGAAGGAGTGAAGCACAAGGCAGTTGCCCCAACAACAGCGGTGCCACCAAAATTGTTGTTTGTACTATTGCTGTACCACTGATACGAAGGCACTCCGGTTCCACCTGAATAGGTTGCACACATTTGACTTGGCGTTCCTCCAACGCAAACATTGCTTGAAGCTGGTGGATTGTTAAATGTAGGGGCTGGATTCACAATGAGAACGCTACTGCCGCTGGTGGCTGAACAACCTGATGCAGGAGTTGTAACTAGGCAATAGTAATTAAATGTTCCAATTGCTGCCGTTGAAGGGGTGAAAGTTTGGCTATTCGCTCCAGGAATAGCTGAAGGTGGAGTAGCACTGTTGTACCATTGATAAGATAAGGCCCCTGTTCCACCTGATGCCGATACTGATATAGTGGAAGCTGGAGCATTTTGACATAAAGTTTGGATTGTCAATATTGGATTAATTACGCTAGGATCTTGCACTACATTGACTGTTGCTACCTGTGAAATTACATTGCCACAACCATTACCGGCATTCGAAACAATACAGTAGAAATAGATTGTATCTGCGGAATTGAACACAGGAGGAGTGTATGTTGCATTGGTTGCTCCTGGAATAATTACTCCTCCGGAGTTAGATGATAAATTATTGGAGTACCATTGATAAGAGAAAGCACCAATGCCTGTCCCAGCTGCCATTGTCAGCGAAAGCGGCGCTGCAGTTCCTCCAACACAAATGGTTTGAGTGGATACTGGTTGATTTTCAATAGATGGATCGGGAAGTATAGTTACTCCACCAACAGTCGAATAAATATTGGTGCAACCACCAGCGCTGAAACTAACTACACAGTAGTAGTATTTGGTGATAGGTAAAGTTGCATTCGTATTTGGGGGCGTATAGGTATTCGCAGTTGCGCCTGGAATAATTGTCCCACCAGAATTAGTTGCTGTGGTATTTGAGTACCATTGGTAGGTAATTGTTCCAGTTCCTCCTGAAGTTGTTACTTGCAAAGAATTGGTTGCACCACCGTTGCAAATTATTTGAGTAGTAAATGGAATGTTTGTAAATAGAGGGCTTTCTACAATTATAACCTGAGAAGGGGCTGATGCAACGCTACAATTTGCAACGGGTTGAGAGATTACGCAGTAATAAAAAAATGTTCCGGGGGTAATTGAAAGGGGAGTGAAAGTAGGAGATGTCGCACCCGCAACAGCTGTTCCACCTGAATTTGAATTGGTCGAATTAACATACCATTGATACGAGAAGGTACCACTTCCTCCAATCGCCGTCACCGATAGAGGAGAAATATTTCCTGCTGGTGTGTTTTGGCAGTAAGTAATTGGAGGAGAAGGTTGGCTAGTGACCGAAGGATCATTTATAACAACAACCGAAATAACATCGGAAGGATCTGCCGTGCATCCGCTTGCAGAAGTGTTAATGGTAACTGAATAGTTGTAGGTATTTGACGTTGTGTAGATGGGAGGTGAATATGTTTGAGTATTTGCGCCTTGAATAGGAGTTGACACTCCGTTTGTTATTGCGCTCCATTGGTAAGATGGTGTTCCGAAGCCATTCGAATAAGAGGCAGAAAGAGGATTTGGTAAACCACCGCCCACGCAAATGGTTTGAGTTAATGGATTTGAAAAAGCTATTGGGTCTGCGAGAACCACAGCCGGAATAATGCTTGAAGTAATAGCGGTACAATTGGGATTTTGAGTGAAGGATACAACGCAGTAATAATACCTTTTACCAACGGCGTTTGCAGGTGGGATGTAGCTAGGAAACACAGCACCTGCAATAAGTGTTGCTCCGGTTGTGCTTGCTATTGTGTTTGAGTACCATTGATAGGTAGGGCTCCCCGTGCCGAGGTAATTCACAGCAACAATTAAAGCATTGAACGTACCCCCAATGCAGAGGCTGTCTGGTTGTATGGGCTGTAAACTGAAAGTGGGTTGCGGATAAACAGTAACCGTTTGATTGCACGTTGATGAGCAGTTCGGAACCGGCGTGGTAGTGCCAGGAATTAATGGGTTTACAACAAGTGAAATTGGAAAATTAAGTGCGGCCAAATTAGGCGCAACAGTATTGTTGTTTAGCGTTATTGTCGGATTAATGGCTGTCGAAGTCGCAACGGAGGAAGTGCCTCCAGTAGGGTTTATTACTGTCCAGTTGTAAGCCAAAGCTAACGGCGTTGTTCCGCATGAAGGTCCGGTTGTGTTATTGGTAATGTAAGTGACAAGCGGTGTGCAAGAGCTAGTCGGGCTTTCAGTAAATGCACAAGTTGGGGGAGCAACCACACAAACAGTTTTTGTATAGCTATGTTGACCGCAATAATTTTGGATTATTAACGAAATTTCATAGGTTCCGGGAGTTGTAAAATTCACAAAAAGATTTGGAGATCCATTGTTCCAAAAGGCGGTATTCAATGGTTCTCCATTATTTGAACCTAATGTTGATCCTGAAAGTAAGTTGTAATTGGCATTAGCAGGGCCATTAATTGTCCAATAATACGGAGCTGTATTGCTGCATTGAGAGCTATTATTGGGCACCACAAGCCCATAATCACTCTGGTTTAGTGTAGATACAGTCTGTCCAATGCAAACATAATATTTGTCCAAGGTAAAATAAGATTCAGGTCTTTCGCTTACATATATGAGTCCATTGCATCCTGGTTGTTGACTGGCGCAGGGGTTGAATGTGTAGACACATGGTTGAAATGCATTATAAAAGATTTGTCCATTAAGCGGTATGTTATTTCCACAGCTTGAATTAAAAAAAGTATGAGTTAAAACTCCTGGAATTGGCTGACCTTGAGTGTATAATTCTGTTGGACTACCATCACCCCAGTTTATAGTGTATGTTGTTCCAATTACATTTCCTGTTGGAATTGTAAAAGTAAATTGAGGCGTGAAAGGAGCGCAGCCACTCGATTGGCTCGGAAAAGGTGTAAGGGTTGCTGGTTCAGGAGAACTGCCGACAAATGCGTTAAGTGTTGTATTTGAAGTGCAGCCGTTTGTAAGCGTCAGGCTCAGTTGCACAGGATGCACACCTGGTGGGAAACTATGAGAAATAGGATTATTCCAATTGGGAGTTGTAGTTGAAGTTATTGTTTGTGTGGGACTTCCATCATTCCAGTTTACAGAGTATTGTGAAATAATTGAAGATGAATTAGATGGCAGAGCAAGAAAGAAAACAATTTGTCCTGTGGTTTGTCCAGGTGGAAGACAAAATGTTAGTCCCGCATTGCTTAGGATCTGAGGAGAAATAACATTAACATTTACTATATCAGTAAAAATGCACGAGTTATAAGTTGCGTTTACTGTGAAATTGTAGTTGCCTGCAGGCAAGTTGCTAAAAGTAGGATCCGCTTGTGTTGAAGTATACCCACCAGTGCTGCTAGACCAACTATAAGTGACATTGCTCTGCTGTTGAGGAGTTAATCCATTTGTAATTGTTGAGTTTAAAGAAACACTTTGTCCAGGGCAAATCGTAATGTCTACTCCAGCAGAGATTGTGAAGTTAGCAACTGTAACTTGAATTTGAGTATTGTCTGAACAGCCATTAGCAGTTGCCGTCCCAATAAAATTGTAGGTCCCTGCAGGCAAATCCGAAAATGACGGGTCTGCAGCGTTTGATGTGTAGCCAGCGGGATCGCTTATCCAAGAATAATTAACATTTGCGCCAGCGGGAACGTTGGAAACTGAAGAGTTAATATTTGCTGTTGCACCTTGACAGATAGTGAAGTCATTTCCAGTGCTTAAATTGAAATTATTGTTTCCGTTTGGTTGATCAACTACAATAGTATCGCTGTCGACACAACCATTTGGAAAAGTAATAAAGCAAATGTAAATCCCGTCGTTTGAATTGCTAAAGCTTCCTATAGGATAATAACTAGAATTAGCACCAGAAATTGTGGAAAATGGTTGAGTGTTTCCATTTTGAAATTGTGCTAAGGACCATGAATAATTGGGTGAACCATTACTTGGGCCACCCGTATATGTTGAATTTATTGTAAAGGGCGCTCCGTTACAATATTCAACATTAGGTCCAAGCGAAACGTTCAAATTATTACACTGCCCCAAAGCATACTCCCCAAATGCACTTAAAAACACGAACAGAAAAACTTGTTTTAAAACCGCATGAAAATTATTCTTCATAAACAAAACTTTCAACAAGCGGAGCATCGCAATTAATTTGTAACAAAGGTAATTCTTTGTAGCCGAATAGTTTGCTTTGTTTTTAAATAAAAAAGGGGTCCTATTGGACTCCCTTTAGTTGAATTCAGATATAGTATTTATTTCCTTCTGGAATTTCTACATCTGAAATTGAGTGGGTTATTATCTGCTCGTTTCAAGCGTTTTTTTTCATAGCGATGCGCAGATTTATTTCTTCTGTTGTGCGAGGAGTAATTGTATCCTTTCTTAGGGCTCGAACAGCCGCTTTCTGTGAATACGATGGTACTCAATATGAACATCAGAATTGTCAGTTGAGATATTTTGAATATGCGTTTCATTTTAATGCTGTATAAGTACGGTTTTATTCAATTTCCCATTAGAAGTAGTCAAACGAAAGATATACAACCCATTCGGAAGATTGGAAACTTCCATGCGATTTGTATTGAATTCTGCGGCTACCAATTCTCCTGTTATGTTGTAAATTTCAATTTGTTTAATATCTGTGCTTCCAATGAATACAGTTGAGTTTGCTGGATTCGGATAAACCAATAAATCCTCTTCTTTCATACTTAACTCTTCTGTTCCTACAGTTATTGTGCGATAGCTGCAATCGAGAGGAATAGAACAAATGTGATGCGTTAAAAAATTCGACATAATACTCATGGTTGTGTCTAAAATAGCGGCATTGGTCATGTGTGGAACGTGGTCTTGACCTTCATAAATTTCGAAACAATGTTCCAATCCAATCTGATCCATTTTCTCGTTAATGCTATGACTTCCGTCTACTTCAACAACAGGCGCTACACCGAATGCATATTGCATGGCAGATCCATAAGGAACCGTCTGGTCATTCGTTCCGTGAAACAATAAAGCAGGCTCGTCGCCAGGGTGAATCCATGCGGTGTCGCCAATAGCTCCGCAAATATTCACAATAGCTTTTACATCTGAAGGATATCCTGGATTTCCGCTTTCACCCTCTAGCCCTCCGGTAAGTCCCGGATTACTTGTGTTTACATAAGACGGAAGTTCTGATATATCATCTAAATAAGCCATGTGCAAAGCAATGTATCCACCCGCGCTAGATCCAGCAATATAAATTTCATTAGCATCTATGTTATACGGATTTCCATCTACAGCAACAGTCTTACGAAGAAAACGAACGGCTGCCTTTCCGTCTTGAACACCACGCATTACGGCCTCAGTCATTGGTCCCGCTAAATTTGCAGTAATGGTAACACCCAATCTGTATTCCATTGAAATAGCTACGTATCCCATCTTCGCCAAACGCTCGCAAATAGGAACAACATCGGCGCCTGTCTTCGAACCCGAAAGGAAAAAGCCTCCGTGAGCTACAATAACTGCAGCTCTGTTCGTTACGTTATCTCCAACTGGCTGGTAAACATCGCATAACAAAATCTGACTCGTCCCGTTGTTTTTTAAGTTTTCTCCATAAGGAACATCAGACGTCACTTGAACATCGTTGAAGATGTAATTTAAATAACGGTTGCCGTCGCATTGCGCACTGGCATTCAAGAAAGAAACGATAGAGAGTGCAAGTAATAATTTTTTCATGTTGAAGGTTTTAGTTAAAGCAATTTAAGTCGAATTCTTTTCGCATGAGAAAAAAACATTATTCCCCTTCAAATGTTAATGTTTTTTATAAGATTGAGCGGTAAGTCTATTGAAAGGATTAATTTTGCTCGACTTCACACTTATGATTGAAACTGATATCCTTATTATTGGTGCGGGCCCATGTGGTTTGTTCACCGTTTTTGAAGCTGGACTTCTAAAATTACGTTGCCATTTAATAGATGCTTTGCCGCAGGCAGGCGGACAACTGACTGAAATTTATCCGAAGAAACCCATTTACGATATTCCCGGGTTTCCGGAAATCTTAGCGGGTGACTTAATTGATAATTTAATGAAGCAGGCTGAACCCTTCAAGCCTGGTTTCACTTTAGGCGAACGCGCAGAGTCATTCGAGAAAACCGAAGACGGAAAGTTCGTCGTAACAACTACACGCGGAACGAAACACATTGCTCCAATCGTTGCTATTGCTGGCGGACTCGGTTGCTTCGAGCCGCGTAAGCCACCGATTTCAAACATCGCAGATTTTGAAGACAAGGGAATTGAATACATTGTTCGTGACCCGGAATTCTACAGAGGGAAATCTGTCATCATTAGCGGTGGGGGAGACTCTGCCTTAGACTGGGCGGTATTCCTAGCGAACGGAGTGGCGAAAGAAGTGACGCTTGTGCATAGAAGCAAAAGTTTCCGCGGTCATCCAGACTCAGTGCAAAAAGTACTGGACATGGCGGCTTCAGGAAAAATTAATCTGCACACAGATGCAGAGGTTGTTGAGTTAGCCGGAGACGATGTTCTTCGCAACATTACCCTTCAACACAACGATGAAACAAAAACTGTTTTAAATACAGATCATTGGCTGCCGCTATTCGGATTAAGTCCGAAACTAGGGCCTTTGTCTGAATGGGGATTGAACATTGACAAGAACAGCATTGAAGTAAATACCTTCGATTATCAAACGAACGTTCCTGGGCTTTACGCCATTGGAGACATCAATACATATCCCGGAAAATTGAAATTAATTCTATGTGGTTTTCATGAAACGACATTGATGGTTCAAAGTGCATTCAAACGCATTTATCCAGATAAGAATTTGGTTTTAAAGTACACCACGGTAAACGGAGTAAACGGATTTTAAGCATGGAAAATACAGTTCAGATAACAGTTGTAGACAGAGAAGACAAAGAGCACATCTTAGATGCCCCTACAGATATGGGTATGAATATGATGGAGCTTTGCAAGTCATACGAATTGCCTGTTGAAGGAACTTGTGGAGGTATGGCCATGTGTGCAAGTTGTCACATGTACATTATGTCTGATCATGATTTGGGAGAAAGAAACGATGATGAAGAAGCCATGTTAGATCAAGCGTTCTTCGTGAAAGGAAATAGCAGACTCGGATGTCAATTGCATATTGCTGCAAACTTCGATGGATTAAAAGTAAAATTGGCGGAAGTAGGGGGGTAGGCTTATCGTGTGAGTTGCTCAACAGCTAACACGTAAGAGTCAAAACCAAATCCAGCGATTGTACCCAAACAATGTTGTGCAAGGAGCGATGTGTGTCGCTCCTTTTCTCTTGCCATAACATTGCTTAAGTGAACTTCAATTACTCTTGGCTTCACAGCAGCTAATGCGTCTGCAATGGCAACGCTAGTGTGCGTATATCCGCCCGCGTTGAATACAATGGCATCATACTTTTCAAAATCTTGAATAGCATCTATAAGCACACCTTCGTGACTGGATTGAAGGTGTGAAAAAGTGACGCTTGGAAATTTTTCAATCAGACTATGCAAAAGTGATTCTAAATTTTCAGACCCGTAAATGGAAGGTTCTCGTGTGCCGAGCAAATTCAAATTAGGACCATTGAGAATGAGAATGCGCATTATTTTCTTTTGGTTTCAATAAGCCATTGATCCACAGAAATACATTCGTCGTTCTGGTAGTAAAACGTTCCAGACTTGGAAACTACCTTTCGATAAACAATTACTTTGGACCCTTTTTTTACAGTTGTTTCAAGGACATTTATACTTGGTTGACTTGTTTCATATGATCTTTCTGAAATCTCTTCGGTTACTGTTGGCTTCTCAATAATTTTTTCTTCTTCCGCAATTTCTTTGCGAATCTTTTCTGTAGTTGCTCCCTCTTTATTGTCCTTTTCTATTTCTTTTATTTCAGAGGCGTGCGTTTCGCTGTTCACTTGAATTCGAGTCCTTTCAAGAATTTCGTCGCCCTTGGCTCTAGATTTTTCATTGGCCTCTCTTTCGCTTTCAATAACGCTTTGTTCGAGTTTAAGATTAACATCTTCTATTTTTTTACTCTCGGTATCCAATGAGATTTGGCGATTCTCAGAGCTCTGAATTTCTTCAGCGGATTCTGCTAATTTTTCTTTTTCTTTTTCAGTGTATTGGAAAGCGGTTTCATTTTCTCTTTCTAATTCTCGAGACAAGCTTCGCTGAGTGTTTTTCTCTTTGTCTTTGTTGTTTTTTCGTGATGTTGATTCTTGCTTTTGCTCTCGTTCAATGCTTGTATTCGCGGTTTCTAAATTGCGCGCTTGTGCCTTGCGGTAGTCCTCCTTAAGGTTTTCCGTAAGCTCAAGTTCAGATTTGATGTTAGATTCAGCCTCTAATATTTCAGTTTCATTATTTTTCGAAGTCTCATAAAGTTTGTTTTCAGAAATCGCAATTTCTTCATTTACTTGATCGACTACCTTTTGTTCTTTCGTTTGGTTCGCCGAACGATTTAAACTGTCTCTAGATTTTTCTTGAATGATGTCCAATATCTTTCTTTTCTCTGCCTTTTTTTGTGCGTCCTTGTAGAATTCTTCTACTTTTTCTTCTGCGCTAAGGTCAACTTCGCGTCGGGAATTTCCTTCTTCTTGAGATTCTATTCTCCTTAATTCTTCTGCTTCAGCCGCTTCTTGTTCCGCTAATCTGGCAGCTCTAGCTTCCTCCAATTCTTGTTCCTTTAGTCTTCGAACTTCTTCAAGTTCGTTTTCTTGTCGAATTCTTTTTTCTCTCCAACTCTCGCCAGAATTATTCGCCGAGGTATTTATATTAGCTAGGGCCTGTTCAATGGTTTCAATTTGCTTGGTTGGATACCTTTCGCCATTCTTAAGGGCCAAAGCACTGGTGTATTTTGAGCGAGATTCCTTCAGCTTAGATTCGTTGGTCATGTTACTTTCCTGCAAAAGCTTATCTCCTTCTTCAAGCAACTTTTTATATTGTGCCAGATTAGGATCAACAGCAGGAGGGGTGTTATTGACCACAGTTTTACTCGCATTAATGGCCTTGTTCGCTTTGTCGATTTGATCTTGTGGGTAATCTTCATTGGGTTTTACACCAGAAGCACTTTCATATTTAGCAATAGATTCTAAATATTTCTTTTGAGAAAAAAGGTCATCTGCTGATGCTATTAACGCCTTGTAGCGACGTTCAATTTCTTCTTGCTTGTTTTTGTCGTTAGAAATGGCCAAGAGCGCTGCTTTTGCAGCTTCGATTTGCTTTTTAGAGTAAGTGTCGTTACTTTTAATTCGAAGGGCTTCTTCGTAGGAATTAATTGAAGTTTCGAAGTTCTCACTATTGAATTCTTGGTCTGCTCTTGCAACAAGGGCTTTGAACTTTTTCTCGTTTTCTATTTCAAGTAATTTCTTATCTATTTCTGTAATTTGATTCTTAGGGTAATTTTCGGAGGATCGAATCGCACTAGCCTCTGCGTATTTGTTTTTAGCGTTTTCCCAATTTTGGTTTTTGAATAAAACATCAGCATCTTTAATTAACTGAGTGTATTGGGCGTCATTGTTCTTACTCGCTAAAAACTCTTTGTATTTTCTCTCCGCTTCGTTGTATTTGTCTTGGGCGGGTTTGTCGGAAGGGAAAATAGCTAACGCGCTTTTGTATTTATTCATGGCCTCTTCGTATTTCGAGCCAGTCATTTTTCCATCACCCTCTAGAATTAATTTTTCAAATTCCTTTTTTTGCTTGTCCCCATTTTTCGCCAAATCGGCTAGTCGTTTAAATTCATCTTCGATTTTTTTGTTCATCGAAGCGGTGTAATCAAAATCAAATGTTATAAAGTTTGTTTGTGAGTCGAAGGCTGCCTTACCCATTGGCTCCTTTAGAATATCCACGTTAAACCCGTCGATGTATTTAAAAAGAGAAGCTTCAAATTCCATTTGAAATCCGCCAGCTCTATCCTCGGTCGGTATGTTACGCGTGTCAACGCGAATAATCTTAGTGACATAATCGGTTCTAGAAAATTTCAAATCATACGAATAACCCAGATCGAGCTTAAAATCGAATTTACCTGCCTTGCCGGCGTCTGTAACACTCTCCTGCGCTCCGTTTTTAAAGACAATGATTTGAACACCTTCTAATTTGCTATCCGTATTTGCATCATAGATAACCCCCTTGCTCTTTATACGAATGGTTTCATCTTGTGCCTTTAAAGAATTAGAAAAGAGAAGGAAGCTAAGAAACAATGACCAGCTAAAGTATTTTAGTGCAGCGTTCATAATTGGGCAGTATTGTTCTGAATTTAAGTAAGTAAATATAACAAGAGAATGCCTTTCAATAAAAGAAATCTAACTCCCCGAAGGGAGTTAGATTTCAATAGCGGTTTGGTTTAAGCATTTGCCTTCGCTGTTTTCTGCAGAGAGAGAATAGTTTCCGCGTGAAAAACCGGCCAGGTCAATAGTAACCGGTAAATTCAATTGTCCTGCTTTTTGACCGTGAATGAGCTCAACATATTTAACGATTTCCCCGGCTTCGTTGCGCAGAACCACACGAACATCTTCTTGTTGGTTCAAGACAAATTGCAAACTACTTTCTACGTGTTTTGGTCTTCCCGAGAATGCAAGCCCAGATCCTTCTGCGGATTCTTCGTAGTCGACTTTGTAATTTGGAAGAGGAACGTTTTTGTGTTTAGCAGCAATTGCCTGAAGCGGATTCGTTGTCATTTCGGAATTACTGTAGCTAACAATGGATGCCACCGAATGGTTATTAGTAAAAGCCCAAACAAGTTGCTGTATTCCTTCATGATTACCCAAACGCTTCATTTCAACTTCTTCCAAGCATGCAACGAGATCTGCACTGGCCATTTCTGTTTTGCCTAACTCATTAAAACCATTACTTGTTGAAGCAGCCGATGCATTTCCGCATGCCGTGTTCAGCAAAGTAGTTGATTCTTCTCCAGGTGCTAAATAGATTTCTCTTGAGCGCAAGACTACAAAGGGCTGATAGCCATTGCTAGCAGTATAAAAAACGCGTCCGGTTTCTACATGAACTGCTAGGGAGTCTTTGGTCGTATTTTTAACTTTTAGTTTGAAATAGCCATGGTTTCGTATGTGATCTACAATGCCCGAGAAGGATATTTTTTTATCCTTTTGCGCCTTTCCAAAGTCACATTTTTGAATTTGTTTTTGGGCGTATGAATTTACGCAGAGGGTCAGCAGACCGATAATTAGGATTTTAGTTTTCATTGTACTGGAGTGTTTGGGGTTGATGAATTACTGATGCGCGTTAAATCTTTCTGGCGGATATAGACAACGGTATTGTTCTTTTTGTTTGTTCGTCTATAGAAATCTGGTATTTCTCCAAGTTTGAAGCGATAAGTTTTTGTCTTCGATTCGTTTTTTAATGATACATCCATTGAAAACTCAGATAGAATTGAAACATCTCCAAACGGTATTTCTACTGATTTAGCCTTGTTTGCAAGCTGCTTCTCATAGTTCACCTGGACATTTCTTTGTGAAAATTCGATGCGACTCAAACGGATTGAGGGGGCCAGGATAACTTTGACTTTTCCTTTTGTTTGATCATTTTCAAAGAGCCCGAAGACACCCGATTCGTTAACATGAACGAGATGGTACTTCATTCCGTTTATTGTTTTAGTCCCCGTTTTTTTATTCTTTACCACCGCCCATTCCTTTTCTTTATAATTCCATTTGAGGAAAACCAACCGTTCATTTTTCGCGTTTGAAGATTGAGGAACAAGTATGTCAATTCCTTCTTCTGCAAATCTTCCTTCGGGAAGAAAGACATCGAAAGCTGATTTGCATTTTAATATCTGCCCTTTTGTATTTGTAGTGTTGAAGTTCGATGATAGTTCTTCGAAATTCAAGTATCGTACATCTGGCGCGTCTTTGGCATTAGCAATAAGTAATGAGCCAAATAGGAGGAGGGTTGTTGCGATCTTTTTCATGGCCTTGGTTATTGTTTGAAGTAAGCGTTTGTTTTCTTTTTATTGTTGAAGATGCTGAGAATGTTTTTATTCTTAACAGGTGTTTCTTCTATCCACTCTTTTCCAGTTGCATCTTGACATACAGTTCGAATAACACAATCTTTGTGGTTTTTAGGACCTTTGAAAGTTGCTTCTTTTTGGTTGTCTGAAATGGTGCCTTCAATTCGAACGAATGGCTCGCTAGAGATAAGTTCAATGTAGGTTATAGCTGCGTTTTTAGGAGCGGTAACAACGATAGGTTTAACACTAACTGACTTGCTTTCCACTAAGGCATAAATTCCAGACTCTTCAATTTTTGCCGAGAAATATTTCTTATCTTTTTTCGAGGTAATTCGAACGGTCGTTCCGGTTTTACTCCACTCTCTATTGATGTTATTCCAATGCAATAAGAGGTAGCTCTTTTTTTCTGATGAGGAAATGGGAAGCTGCGCAATTACGGGTTTGTTTGGAACTCTTCCGTTTTGGAAATCAATTTTAATAAGCTCTCGAATAAGTATAATTTTATTTTCGAAGTAAGATGAGACGTTGGTATTGTACATTTCATCTTGTGAGGTCAATGATTTGTAGGAAAGCGTATTTGCGAGTTCGGTGTCTTCCGGTTGGCAAGTAATTAGTAGAGAGTTTTTATTCGTGAAAACACTATCAGGATGAATAACTTCGGCTATTACTTCATTATTTACGATCTCGATATTAATGACTGGCAGACCTTTTTTTCCTTCAGCTTCATAGGTAAACGAAATGCGGTTAAAGTCTAAATGTTCCTCTTTGAAAAATTCTTTTAACTCTTTCTCACGTTTGTAAAAAAGGGTAAGCTTTTTAATGTCAGCATTTTTAGAAGGCTCTTGTAAAGTGACCTTTATGCCTTTTGCTAAGTAGAGTTCCTCCGTAGAACGAAACAAATTATCTTTCGTTTCTGAAGTGAACTTCTCAGAGTCTTTTTCAAATTCGATTGGAATATTTGTTGCGGTCGCAAATAGGATCTTTCCAGCGCAAAATAAAACAGCAATTAATTTTTTCATAGCGGTGGGTTTTTTTAGGTTCTTCTTGGTAACGCGATTTGTTTTTTATTAATTGCCTTTTAGAAAATATTTTTTTATTGTGTGAGCGGTGATTTTTTTTGCAGATTTGTTTTATGAATACGAGTTACTGGGAAAGAGAATCGTTTTTAAAAAACTATGACGTACTTGTTATAGGGGCTGGAATTGCTGGGATTTCAACGGCAATTGAACTTAAAATCAAGCGTTCTGATATTCGCGTTGCACTACTAGAAAAAAGTTGGTTGAGTGATGGAGCAAGTTCTAAAAATGCCGGTTTTGCTTGCTTTGGAAGTCTGTCGGAATTTATTGATGATATGAGAGACATGTCTTTTAACGAAGTCGTAAACCTCGCTGTAAGACGATTTCGAGGTATTGAAAAATTAGTGAAAGATTATTCTGAAGAGACCTTGAAGCTGGACTGGAACGGTGGACATGAATTATTTTTTGAAGAAGATTCTGCAAGTTTTATCGAATGTGGCAATTACGCTAATCAGTTCAACGATGCCTTTGAAAGTACTTTGGGTATTCGTCCGTATACCGTTCAAACTGTAAACGAATTTCAAGGAATAAACAATTTAGTCGGTGTTATTTCGAATAAATATGAAGGAGGTTTGAACACTGGAGCCATGCTTTCTGCTATGCGTCAAAGGGCTTTATATTTAGGGATTCAACTTTACAATGGGGTAGAGGTGTGTGGTTTTTCTGTAACTGGAAATGCTCTTGAACTTCATACTTCTGCCGGATTATGGAACGCCAAGCGCGTTGCTTTTTGCACAAGTTCTTTTCATTCTTATCTATTCGACGACCTTCAAATGAGTGCAAAACGTAATCAAGTCATTGTAACGAAGCCCATTCCCGATTTGAAATTAAACGGAACGTTTCATCACCAACAAGGGTTCAATTATTTTCGGAATATAGATGGAAGAATTTTAATGGGAGGAATGCGCCATCATTTTCCAAATACTGAATCTACCGGTATTCAGGGGAACACGGAGGATGTAGTAAGGGCGTTGACAGATTTCCTTCAACATAAAATACACACAACCTCTGCAATAGAAATTGATTTAGCTTGGAGTGGAATTTTGGGTGTAGGGAAAGATGAGCGTCCTATCGTAAAGGAAGTTCAAGAAAATATTTTTGTTGGCGCTCGTCTCGGAGGAATTGGCGTGGCTATAGGATCGCTGATTGGCGAAGAGCTAGCAGGGCTTATTGATTCTTCTTTTTCGAAATAAATTCTGAAATAGCATCTGCGCAGCGCTCTCCGTCTATTGCCGCAGAAACAATTCCGCCTGCATAACCAGCACCCTCTCCGCAAGGAAATAGATTTTTTATTTCAGGATGATTCAATAATTCTCTGTCGCGAGGAATTCTTACCGGTGAAGAGGTGCGCGTTTCAGGAGCAAGGAGCAAGGCATTCGGTCCGGAGAAATTCGGCATCTTCGAATTGAAATGTTGAAGCGCACCGACCAAACATTCTGAAATAAATTTCGGGAATAAATCGCGAAGATTCACGGATGTAATTCCCGGACTGTATGAAGAGTCTGGAAGTGAGGTGCTTTTTTTATTGTAGATAAAATCGGTTGCCCGTTGCGCTGGAGCGAATTGATTGGAGCCACCGAGTTCATAAGCCTTTTTTTCAATGTCTTGCTGAAGGTGCATTCCAGCAAGAGGCCCGCTGTAATTTAAATTTTCTAAATCGCTTAACTTCACCTCAACCACAATACCTGAGTTCGCCCATGGGTTGTTGCGCTTACTTGGCGACCATCCGTTAGTTACAATCTCTTCTTGCGAAGTGGCGCACGGAGCAACGATTCCACCGGGACACATGCAGAAGGAATACACGCCGTGATCGTTCACTTGTGTAACAATGGAATAGCTAGCCGGAGGAAGAAATTCGCCGCGGTCGTCGCACTTGTATTGAAGCTTGTCTATTGTCCGCTGGTCATGTTCAATACGAACACCAATAGCAAATGGCTTTGCTTCAAGCGCAATGTTTTTCGCATGAAGCAATTCGAAGATGTCTCGCGCGCTGTGTCCGGTTGCCAATAAAATAGACTCTGCCTGAAAGGAATTTCCCTTTGCTGTTTTGACTTCGTGAATGGAATCGCTTCCTAAGTTGAAATCAACTACTCTTTCTTCGAAATGAATTTCTCCGCCATTGGCCAAAATGCTTTCACGCATGTTGGCAATAATTTGAGGAAGTTTATTTGTTCCCACATGCGGATGACTTTCAGTAAGAATATTGTCGTTAGCTCCGAATTGAACAAGTGTTTCTAAGATGCGAACCACACTTCCTTTTTTTGTGCTTCGTGTGTAAAGCTTGCCGTCGCTATATGTTCCGGCTCCACCTTCTCCGTAACAGTAATTGGAATCTTCGTGAACAATTCCGTTTCGAGTGATTTCAACAAGATCGCGTCTTCTTGCGCGGACATCTTTTCCTCTCTCGAGAATAATGGGCTTAACTCCCAGTTCAAGCAGTCGCAGTGCCGCAAACAATCCGGCTGGACCCGCCCCGATAATAATTGCCGAGCCTTTTATTTCATGTTGAAACTGACGTTGATGAACGGCAGGGAACTCGTCATTTGCTCCAATGACGGAAATTCGAAGCAGAACAATAGCGTTCCGCTTCCTTGCGTCTACCGATTTTTTGTCGATGCGCCATTTAAAAGAAAGAGGAGATAAATTCAACGTGAATTGAATTTTCTCCTCTAAATAATTGAAGTCGGCCGATTGGGCAGGACTTACGTGAAGTTCAATAGTGTTCATGCTGTTGGTCTATTCAACCAAAAAAGATGATGAAAGAAATAATTATGCTTTAACTACTTTGGCCGTCTTGGCTATTTTGGCTTTTGTAGAACCCGGCTTTCTTCCGCGCTTTTTCAAAACTTTTGGTGCTGCAGGTGCTGCAGGAGCCGCAGTTGCTATTGAAACAGTCTCTTTTTTCGGACCTGTCTTCTTAGCACCCGGTTTGTTTTTAGATCCTTTTGGACGACCACGACCGTCTTTTGCTGAAGTCGATTTGGTACTTCCTGCTTTTCCTAAAATAGAAGCTATTTTAGCAGTGATTTTAACTTTGCGTCCTCTTCCAGTTTGAAGTGTAGCAATAATATTAGCTGCGTCTACAAGGGCATTAAGTTCTTTCTCACGACGAGCAATCTCTTGTTTAATTTCGTTTAATAGTTTCATAAAATTAACTTTATATTTATTAATGAGTGCGAAAATATTGTGCGAATTTAATTTTAAATCCTAACAGAATGTTAAAAAATGTAAAGAAAATTTTAAAGGCACCTCATTCGGATTACTTTAGCGGCTCAAATTGAGCAATATGGAATTCAATAAAAAGAACATTTCGAAGGAAGAATTATTGGCGTTGTATGAAGCAATTAAACTGCCGCGCTTAATAGAGGATAAGATGTTAAGCCAATTGCGTTTGGGAAAGATATCAAAATGGTTTTCTTCATACGGACAAGAAGCAATTTCAGTGGGTGTAGGAATGGCAATGGATGAAGATGAGTTTATTTTACCCATGCACCGCAATTTGGGAATCTTTACTTCCAGAAATTTAGACTTAAAACAATTGTTTCTTCAGTTCCAAGGAAAGAAAGACGGATTCACAAAAGGAAGAGATCGTTCGTTTCATTTCGGAACAAAAAAGCACCATGTTGTTGGAATGATTTCTCACCTTGGTCCGCAATTGGGCATTGCAGACGGAATAGCACTAGCCAATAAATTGGAAGGCTCTCAGAAAGCAACAATCGTATTCAGTGGAGACGGCGGAGCAAGTGAAGGAGATTTTCATGAAGCATTGAATGTGGCTACCGTTTGGGATTTGCCTGTTATCTTTTGCATTGAGAACAATGCATGGGGATTATCTACCCCAAGTCGTGAGCAGTTTCGCTGCAAACAGTTTATAGATAAAGCAATCGGATATGGAATGCCGAAAGAAGATGCTATTCAGATCGATGGAAACAATATTCTTGAAGTTTATTCAACGGTGAAAGAAATTGCTGAAAGCATTCGCAAGAACCCTCGTCCTATTATATTGGAGTGCATGACTTTCCGCGTTCGCGGGCACGAAGAGGCGAGTGGAACGAAATATTATCCGGAAGGAATGATAGACGAATGGTCGAAGAAAGATCCCGTGGCCATGTATGAGCAGTTTTTAATAGAAGAGAAATTAATTACTCAAGGCGATGCAGAAGCCATGAATTTAAAGTTGAAAGATAAAATCAACACGAATTTAAAGTCGGCTTATGCAGAACCAGACATTGAGGTAAATGAGGAAGAGGAATTCGAAGATTTGTTCGCTCCGTTTTCAAATGCAGAAATTCCTGCGTCTTCAACCAAAAAGAAAATGCGTTTCATAGATGCCATTCAAGATGGCCTGCGTGAAAGTATGCGCAAACACGATCGATTGGTATTAATGGGACAAGACATTGCGGAATACGGAGGAGTATTTAAAGTGACTGAAGGATTCTTAGAAGAATTCGGTAAAGGTCGTGTTCGAAATACGCCGTTGTGTGAGTCTGCAATTGTGGGTGCAGGATTGGGATTGAGCATGAAAGGGCACAAGGCCATGGTGGAAATGCAATTCGCAGATTTTGTGACTTGCGGATTCAATCAAATTGTAAATAATCTTGCGAAGCTTCATTACCGTTGGGCAGAGAATGCAGACGTTGTCGTGCGCATGCCAACAGGCGGTGGCGCAGCAGCGGGCCCGTTCCACAGTCAGAGCAATGAGGCGTGGTTCTTCCATACCCCAGGATTGAAGATTGCTTATCCAGCTTTTCCTTCCGACGCGAAAGGATTGTTGTGTCAGTCATTTGAAGATCCGAATCCTGTATTGTTCTTCGAACACAAGATGCTTTATAGAAGCATTGAAGAAGAGGTTCCAGAAGGATATTACACGCTTCCATTTGGTAAGGCACGCATTGTTTCTTCCGGAGATAAATTAACATTGGTAACCTACGGTCTCGGTGTTCATTGGGGAATGGAAGTGTTGAAGGAAGAAAAATATGCAGGCATTGAATTGATTGACTTGCGCACGTTAGCTCCGTTGGATTACGAAACCGTAATGACTTCAGTAAAGAAAACAGGACGCGTTGTTGTGTTGCACGAAGATTCTCTAACTGGTGGAATAGGCGGGGAGTTGGCCTCACGCATTACCGAAGAATGTTTTGAATACCTAGATGCTCCTGTTACGCGATGTGCAAGTTTAGATACTCCTATTCCATTTAATGCGGGATTGGAAATCAATTTCATGGCTAACAATCGATTGAGAACAACATTGGACAAAGTCCTTTCGTATTAAGTTTTCCTTCTCTAAATTTATCGTCAATGAAAAGGCGGTGGAATTTATTTCAAGTCGTACAAGTCTTTGTGCTTGCCCTTGTGACGAGTGCTTCAATGGCGCAGGTTTCGCTTGTTTCTGACTTCACTGCTCATTACGGAATTATTGAGGGAACTGATCTTTCGGGATATGTCACTTACGATGTATATGTTTCCTTTCCAACTTCGAATTATAAATTAACTTCTATAGGTGGAGGATTACAGAGCAATCCAAATTTCACCGTTCAGCTATCTTCCGATTGTAATTTTTTCCAACATTTAAATGGAAGTTATTTTTCGGAAGGAATTAATTGCGCGGATTACGCTGCAAGTCCTGCGTTGGAATGGGACAGTCGTTTTGCTCTTGGAAGCGAATGCAACAACACGAGCTCTTCCCTTTATAACGTTTCTTCTGAAATGAACGCTTTGAACAATTGGGAAAATGGCAATTCAACACTTTCGCTTTCGAATACGTTGTTCTTCCGGATGCCGAATGACCCTTCGGTTTTATTGAGTAGTGGAAATAAAATTTTAGTTGGAAGGTTCACCACATGTGGAAACCTTTGTGTGAAAATGGGTGTTCAGTATTTTGAAAACTACTCGGGCCCTGGTTCTGCGTTTCAAACCGAAGTGTTGGAAGGGTGCTTCAATAATCCGTGTCTTTCGAATCCGATTGCACAGACTGCAACCGTGACACAAACCGGATGCTCAACAGATTCTCAAATAATTAATTTGAATGCTGGTGGAAATGTTCCTGTGACTTATGAATTGTGGGACACTGTAAATGCGCTAGTCGCAACTTCAAATTCATTAGACGGAAGTTGTTCCTTCAATGCGCCAAGCGCAGGTTTGTTTTTCATTCATTCAACCGATAACTTTGGTTGTCGAGATACCACGAATACTTTTTCAATTCAGGAATTTATTCCGCCGAGTGTTCAGTTATTTGGAAATAATCTCACGTGTTTTCAAGATGCTTCTGGAAGTATTGAAATTTCGGGTTCAGGCGGAACAGGCGCGCTTACAGAGCTTTCCACAAACTCGACCATTCCAACTACTTTAATGAATTTAGATGCGGGAATTGTGAATGTTCAAGTGGTTGATGAAAACGGATGCATAGCTTCGAACAGTGTTTTATTGGAAGAGCCGACTGCACTGCAAGCATTACTCACTCAACAAACAGATCTCGTTTGCGCGAATCAATGCACAGGAGCCATTGCCTATTCATCAAATGGAGGAGTAGGGAATTACTCGTTCGAACTTCTTTCAAACGGAGCTTCTGGCGTGTCTTCTGGAACTATGACGAATTTATGTGGAGGAGCAGATACCCTTGTTGTTTCAGACGGAAACGGATGTTCGTTTCAACTTCCTTTCGAATTGATTTATCCAGATTCACTTCAAATTCAAAGTGTGATTACCGAACCATTGTGCTACGAATATGTAGATGGAAATGCGAACTTGGTTTTCTCTGGGGGGGCAGGCGCGTTGCACATCACCATCGGAAATGGGAATTACGAAATCCTTCCGCAATCGGTTGTTGAATATCAATTGGCGAATCTTGGAGTAGGAACAATTTCCATTCATGTGGAAGACGATGCGGGTTGTTCCATCGATGAAGTCATTTCGGTTGAATCTACATTTCCTTCCAACTTGAATTTCAATACCACATCAACGGAAGAGTCGTGTTTCAATAATTTAGACGGTACCGCTGAAGCTCTTCTTCAAGGTGGAAATGGACCGTTTAGTTTTTTATGGAATGATATGCAAGCGCAGCAAACAGCTTTAGCGACGGGGCTAGTAGGCAATAGAAGTTATCGGGTGGAAGTGACCGACGTGAATAATTGTATTTATAAAAGAAGTGTTTTTGTCCCGCTGAAAGACGGATGTATTTTTATTGCGAACGCCATTACGCCGAATGGAGATGGCGCAAATGACACATGGGTCATTGGTGGATTAGACGGTTATGCGGATGCTCATGTTCAGGTTGTGAATAGATACGGACAAGTTGTTTTCGAATCGAATGGTTACGCGAATCCTTGGAGAGGGACACTCAACAACGAACCGCTTCCACCGGCAGATTATTACTACGTAGTGAGTTACGACAAAAGCAAAGAACCTTTAACAGGAGTGGTGTCCATCAAGTATGAATAATTTCATCTTACATACCCTTGCGCAGCATCTTTCGAAGAATCTTACGAAGTATCTTACAAAGTATCTTACAAAGTATCTTTCGAAGAATCTTACGAAGTATCTTACAAAGTATCTTTCGAAGAATCTTACAAAGTATCTTGCAACGTATCTTTCGAAGAATCTTACAAAGTATCTTGCCTTTGGCATCTTGCTTTGTGCATTTACATCCCAAGCACAACAGTATCCACGTCGCACTTTATTCATGGTGAATCCGTATGCTGTGAATCCTGCTGCAGCTGGCGTGAATAGAGACATTCCGTTATACACAACCTACCGCTCGCAGTGGAACGGAACCAATACGCATCCGAAAACATTCTTCTTAACAGCTAACAAGCAATTGCCAAACGGATTCGCCATAGGCGGTGTTTTATTTCAAGACAAGACAGGCGCTTATTCTACAACCTCATTTGAGTTTACTGGTGCCTCGCACATTGCCATCAATCGCAAGCAATCCATTGCCTTTGGGCTAAGCGGAATAGGAACGCAATATGTTTTCGATTTGAGCAATGCGGTTGTTCAAGATCCGAATGACGTGGCGTTGGGCGGAGGAGTGAAGCAATCGTCTTTTTCTTTGAACGCCAATGCAGGAATGATGCTTTACGGTCAGAATTATTTCTTCGGAGTTAGCATTCCATATCTCCTTCAACCTAAATTAAATTTTGGAAACGGAAACATCAATGAGCGGGTGATTCGACATTACCAATTGATGGGTTCTTATGAGTTTAGCTTGACAAAAGATTGGGGACTTTCAACAAGCGTCTTCACCAGATTTACCGAGGTGACGCCTATTCAAGTAGATCTGAACACCATGTTGAATTACAATCGCGATTTGTGTTTCGGATTAACCTATCGTCCGAAATCCGCATGGGCTGCTATGTTCGGATGGAAGTTCGAAGGCTATTCGCTTTGGTATGCGTATGAAATGAATACAGGAATTGCGCAAGCTTTGGGTTTTAGCTCGCATGAATTCACCTTGGGATATACCATTAAAGCTCCAAGAGGATTTCGTCAGAAAACATTGACGCAAAAACGCGGACTTTTAACATTGTAATTCCTATATTCGTAGCTATGAAAAAAATAGCATTGTTCTTCTCTCTTATTTGTGCCATTCAAATGAATGCACAAACATGGCAAGTTGGAAACACCACCCTTACTGAAAGTGATCTGGTTACAGGTTTAAGCCTTCCTTGGGAAATGGTTTGGGGACCAGATGATTTCATTTGGAGCACCACGCGCGTTGGAAAAGTATTGCGTATAGATCCTTCAACAGGAACGTACACTTCAATCTTAGATAAAACAGCTTTAATTCCATACAGCGGTGGCAGTGAGCCAGGAATGTTGGGCATGGCTTTGCATCCAGATTTCTTGAATACACCGAAAGTTTTCATCGTTTACAATTACACTCAAGGGAACAATGTAAAAGAGCGTTTGTCTGTATTCGATTGGGACGGAACAGCTTTGGTGAACGAAGTTCAGCTGATCAATGCGATTGGTGGAAATTCAATTCACAACGGATCACGCCTAGTCATTACTCCTGACCAAAAGATTTTAATGTCAACAGGAGATACTGGTGATGGTGGAGTAAGTTCACAAAACCTAAGCGCCTTAAACGGTAAGATTCTTCGAATCAATTTAGATGGAAGCATTCCTGCTGACAACCCGGATCCAACAACATATGTTTGGTCTTATGGACACCGCAATTGTCAAGGTTTGGCAGTTGGTCCAACTGGAATCATCTATGCTTCTGAACACGGACAAAACAACAGCGATGAGTTCAACATTATTGAGCCAGGAAGAAACTACGGTTGGCCAACGGTTGAAGGAGCGTGCAACACAACTGCAGAGATTGCTTATTGCACAACGAACAACGTGAAAGAGCCCTTGATCGAATGGTCTCCATGTCGCGCTGTAAACGGAATTGAATATTACAACCACCCTGCAATTCCAGAATGGAACAACTGTATTCTTATGGCGGTTTTAGGTGGATTGAATAGTTCTTATGAGCGTATGACCGTATTGCACTTGAGTGCAGACGGTCAGTCTGTAACAACGGCGGATGTGAGTGGTTCTCAAACGAATTCAGATGCGTTTTTCCAAAGCTTCAACAAGCGTCTACGTGACATTTGTGTGAATCCACACGACGGTTCAGTTTACGTTGCTTTAAACGGAGCGCAGTACCCTGGTGCTGGTCCGAATACCATTAAGAAATTCCAAAACTTAGTTTGGGCAGGTATTCAAAACGATCCTATTTCTCAGAACTTAAATGTGTATCCGAATCCAGCTTCTGAAAAAGTAACCGTTGAATTCTCTTCGAATCAACTAGGTGGAAATTATTCAGTGTATTCTTTCTCTGGCGCTCTAATGGCGGAAGGAAAGATTGCAACATTGAAAAACGAATTGAATATTTCTGAATGGTCGAAAGGAAATTACTTCGTGGTATCTGAATCTTCAATCGGAACAACTTCAAAGACGTTTATCGTTCAATAATAAATGAATAATATTTTTATGTTGAAGACAGCAAAGTGGATTTCACTTTGCTGTTTTTTTTTAGTGAGTAACGTTCTGTTTGCTCAAATTATTCAAGACAACAATCCCATCATTAAAGGTTTGGAAGATTCTGTCTTGGTGACCATTGAGGTTTATGATAGTTACACCGGATACCCTATTCAGGCCATCGGAAAGAGGAGGACTTTAAGTTTTCAGTGCAATGAATTGGGAAGGGTTTCAGTCTATTGTAGAAAACGCGAATCCGTTGATTTTACAGCAGATGGATTTTACGATAGAGGGTTTTATTTTGGTGAGGAGGAGATGGCAACGAAGAACAAAGTTTTTCGTTTAGATATGTATGCTATTTCAATTCAAATGGAAGCCCTTACCGTTGTGGGATACAGCAATAAGCGAAGCAATTTGAGTACTCCTGCGAGTGTGGGCATAGCGAAGATTGGACAGCACTACGGCGATGGTTCATCACTGCAAAACGCGTTCAATTCAGTGAGTGGAGTATCTTACGATTCGAGAGGGTATGGTGGAAGCACGCGATTGAATATTCGCGGAAGTTTTTACAGAGCGCCAACTACTATTCGAAATGTAAAGATGTATTGGAAGGGAATAGCATTGACGAGCGCAGACGGACAATCGCCTTTAGAAATTGTAGATCCTTCGAATGTGGCGAATGCGAATATTCTGAAAGGCCCGGGCAGTGGCATTTGGGGAAATGGAACTGGTGGAGTTGTTTTGTTTACGCCTTATTCATTGAACCTAGCTGTATTTGCAAAGGCGCAATACGAGCACGGAGAATTTGGATACAATAAAACGGTTTATCAAGCCGGAGCAAGTAAGAACGGTTTCAGTTTAATGGTAAGTCAAGTGAATCAGGAAACGAACGGCTACCGCAAACAAGAAGCGAATAAGAAAGAACAAACGCTCATAGAATTTTCAGGCAACACAAAACGTTGGAAGCACTACGTCATGGCCATGCGATACAAAGGATATTGGGAATTGCCCGGTGCTATCTCTGCCACTCAATTGGCTGCAGATCCTCGTCAGGCCAATGCGTTCAGCCTAGCGAATAACGCACACGTCGATCGCTCGCGAGACATGCTCGGATATTCAGGTGAATATATTTCGAAAAAGAATTTTTTACTTGAGCTTTCAGCGAATCTCTTTCAAACCGAAAAAATAAATCCTTATGGAACCTCTGCAGGTTCAAGTGGATATAAGGATGAGTCTGCAGTTGGAAAGGGACAACGCGCGGTGTTGTCGAAAGCTTTCGATATAAATAAAAAAGGAAATTTCCCAATCAAGTTGAAATCTTCAATTGGAGAAGAAGTTCAATTTGAGACTTTTCATTTGAATGAATTCGGATTGTTGAATGGCGAGTCGAACGGTGTTTCGAAATACAACTTCAACGTAGATTACATCACATCGAATTTTTTCTATCAGGTGGAAGCGGAAGTGGCGAAACGCTTGTTCGCGACGGCTTCCGTTGGATTGAATAATACCCAAGCACGCATAACAGGAACTTCCAAAGATGCTGCGCAGCAATTGGTAGTGATAGAGGCATACACCAATGCGAATCCGCAAGCAAGGCTTTATCCTAATGTTGGGGTGAGTTACTCGCTTTTGAAAAGTGAAAAAAATGGAGATTGGAATGTGTTCGGAAATTACAGCACGGGAAGCAGCGCGCCCACGGTGTTTGAGCAATACGATTATTCGAATCAGTTGTTGAACACGAATTTGAAAAATGAATTCGCGCGCAATGTTGAAGCAGGAGTGAAGGGCGCAGGAAAATTATGGTTCGTTGAAATGAGTTTATATGATCAGCAAATTACAGATGCCATTGTTCCGAAAGCGGGCTTGTATAATGGGTATTACGCGACTTACATTAACACAGGAAAGCTGGTTCAACAGGGTTTGGAAGTTTCGGCAAGAAGGACTTGGGATTTTGAAAGGTCCACTTTAGAGGCTTGGACCAGTGGATCTTGGACGAACTATCAATTGGGAGGTGAAAGCGGAACCGGTCGCATGCCGGGTATGCCCATGGCGCAATGCAACGGGGGAGTGAATTTCAAAATAGATAAAGGATTCGGAATAGGAGCAACCAATCAATGGACAGACAAGGCGCCACTGAATTCGAATCAAACCGAATGGTCTGCAGCGAGAAATGTTTTAAATTCTGAATTCACCTATACACATTCATTTATTCGACGTGACGAAGTTGCCGGAGATTATGATCTAGTTACTCGAGTTCGTTCTTTAGGTTCAATTAACATCAATGCTGGAGTGAACAATGTCTTGAATACCAATTACACCACATTCTATCAATTGAACGGTGTTGGTGGGAAGTTCTTCAACCCCATGGCGAGAAGAAATTTTTATTCAGGAATAACACTGCGAATCTTCTTGTAAATTTGCGGCATGTTCAAAAAGACATTTTTCTTCGTTTTACTTGTTGCATTTGGAATGGCGGGTTGCAAACCAACGCCCATTGCAGAAGCCAACTTCGAATTCGATGAAAGCCTTCAATGGAAAAAGAGCGAACCTGTTTCTTTGAAGCTAGACATTCGAGAAAATGCAGAGCCGTGCGAGTTGTATCTCGATGTTCGTTACACGACACTTTTCCCGTTCGATAAATTGGAATTGCACATAAAAGAAATTTCGCACCAAGGCGTTGTTGTTCCTCGCGATGTAACCATTGAAATTCGAGACAAAGATGGATTCGTTGGAGACATAAGCGGAGATCTTGGCGACATTGAGCATTTGCTAGATTCGAATAAACATTACGAAGATCATGGCGTATACACCTATGAGATTTCGTTTAATTATCCGGTTGATGTGTTGTTGGGAATAATGGAACTTCGTTTAAGAGCAGTTCCAAAAGCCAAGAAGTCATGAGAGATTTTAAAACATTTTCTTTTCATACTCTCGGATGTAAACTGAATTTTTCGGAATCGAGCACCTTGGCTCGCGATTTTCAAGAGCAAGGTTATGGCAGAGTGGAGCTGGAGGAAGGTCCAGATGTCTTGGTGATTAACACCTGCAGCGTAACCGATGAAGCCGATCAGAAATGTCGATATACCGTTCGAAGAGCGAAGCGCTCCAATCCGAATGTCTTCATTGCTGTTATCGGATGCTACGCGCAATTGAAGCCAGAGGAGATTTCAAAAATTGAGGGTGTGAATGTGGTTTTGGGTGCGAATGAAAAATTTAATTTGATTGATCGCATAAAAGCATACGACGAGTCGGAAGGGAAAATATTTGCTGGAGAGATTAAGGATGTGAAGGAATTCATTCCATCCTTTTCATCGGGAGATCGCACACGAACTTTCTTGAAGGTTCAAGACGGATGTAATTATTTCTGCGCGTTCTGCACCATTCCATTGGCTCGCGGAAGATCTCGAAGCTCCAATGTTGAATCAACCTTAGAAGAAGCGAAGAAGGCCATTGCTAGCGGTGCGAAGGAGATAGTTTTAACGGGAGTGAACATTGGAGATTTCGGAACGGCACACAATGAGACGTTGTTGGATTTGATTCAGAAGCTCGATGAGTTGGAAGGAATAGAGCGATACAGAATCAGTAGCATTGAACCGAATTTATTGACGAATGAAATCATTTCATTCGTTTCAACTTCAAAACATTTCATGCCGCATTTTCATATTCCCTTACAAAGTGGAAGCGATGAAATATTGAAAGGCATGCGTCGTCGATACAGAACCGATTTATATCGTGAAAGAATTGAGTCTATTAAATCTGCCATGCCGCAGGCTTGCATTGGGGTAGATGTGATTGTCGGTTTTCCTGGAGAAACAAATGAGCACTTCAATGAAACCGTTGAATTTTTAAAAGACTTGGATGTTTCTTATTTGCATGTGTTCACATACAGCGAGCGAGCAAACACGACCGCCTTGCGCATTGAAGACATTGTCCCGATGGAAGTTCGTAACGAACGAAATAAAATTTTGCGACTGTTGAGCTCAAAGAAACGCGCGGCTTTTGATGCGTCGTATAAAGGTCAAACAATGCCTGTATTGTGGGAAAGCATAGATGATGAAAACATGATTGCGGGTTTCACACCGAATTATATCAAAGTGCGAAAACCCGCAAGTCAGTTTGTTTCGAATGAAACAAGTGAAGTGGAATTATAAGGTTGTAAACCAAGTTACAAAAGGTATTGGTATATAAGTGTCGTTGATCCTAATTCCTGCAAGGGTAAACTGCACGGATCTTCCTTCACCTCGACTTGTGCGAAGTGCAGGCATTAAAATGAGAAAAGACTTGCTGTTTACGCTAGGTGTAACAACTGTTGTCAAAATACCAGCAGGATTGTATTGATTGGTAGAATTAGTCCCATTCGTTTTCAGCAGTCCAAACATAGAATCGAAAACAAAACTATTTTTTTCATTGATACGAATGCTTGCTGCGACTGAACCAAGAACTCCTTTTTTTGCTCCAGAGGCGCCTCTTGTTGGGATACCGTCAGTAGTAATATAGGTGCCAGGAATTTCTTCTTGTGCACTTTTATTAAAATCAAAATAACCATAACCAACACCAAGTGTCAAATTCTTATCACGGTCACCGAAAGTAACGTTTCCAAACGATAGGGAGATAAATGCCGAAGGATTCACATAACCGCCATTGCCAATAATTTCCCCAATTGAAAAATTCACTTTCGGATTTTTAGTTTGGAAGCTATACTTCGCGGCCAAGGCCAAAGGGCTCCCTATCCAAGTGGTCATTACCCCGACGTTGAAATTGTCTGCTACGGCGAAGTGAACTTCGGGACCCCACAAGTTTATCATATAGTAATTGTCTTTCTTCTTAATGGGCAGTGCATTCGTTGTGAAAGAATATCTCGTGCTAAAAGGGTTGCTCTTTACTTTTTCATTGTTTATGACTGCAAAGTCATCTTCATTGTAATTTGAAATAGATTTCACATCCGTTTTCTTTATGTAAATCTTTCCCACAGTCTCAGATTCAAACAGCATTTCACGACCATCATCGGAAATAATTGTCCCGATATATTCATTACCATTGGTGAGTTTAATAACTTTTAATGTGCTGTCTTTTTGCGCGAGAGTTATTACCGAAAGGACTAAAAAAAGAAACAAAGTGCTAAGGATTTTTTTCATTGAGTAAATTATTTATTCAAGCCAAATGTAGACTATTACATTGGGAATCAATTTTTTAATCAGTTAGGAGCACTAAACTAATTTCATAAACGCATCTGATAAACGTTTCAGTGCATTTACTTTATCTCGTGCATTCAACGGATCTGGCGGACCGTAAGGGGTCTTATTCACATCTATGATATAGATCTTCTGATTCCCTTTGTGACGAAGTACATCGAATTCACAAAAGTCTACTTTCATTGCTGCAGCGTATTTTTCAATGTGCTGAATCTCTTCTGCAGAAAATAGTTCTTCCGGTGTATGGAGCGTGGCGCGATGCGCCTTATTGGTGAAGCGGTATTTTTTCGTTTTATATTTCAAATAAACTAATGGAATTTTTCCTGCAATAACAGGAACACGAATGTCTACATACTCACCGGCTTCGTTCGTATTGTCTAAAACCTTCTGATAAACGGCATCTGTTTTAGGGAATGGCATTGGACACATGACTTCTTGTCCATCGTGAACAGCATTCTCATCGCTTTTTTCAACAGCAACTCCGATGTAGGTTTTCGGATTGAGATTCATGGAATAGCCGAGTGCTTCCAAATGAACAACGTGCACGCGCTCTTTTGAAATATCAGGGCAGTTCACATTAATGATTCTTGCTTTGGGATATTTTTTTCGCAAGGCACTTGCATTTCCATAAGTTGCGTTTTCGAAATATATAATTACATCTGGGTTGCTCACCATTTTGTTAGTGAGTCTTACGCGGTTCATGCGTGCAATTTTCGAAAGTGTTGTTTTCTTACTCGGGTAGGTAGGTGCTGCTACCCAAACAGGAAGCTTGCCGCCGTTTTGAATGAAGAAAAGCCCTTCTCGAATGAGACAAGCGACATCTTTAACAATGACCTCGAAAAAGGGCATTCCTTTTCTGTAGTTATTTCTTAATCCCATGACTGAAATAATTTAGGATTTAACGTCTGTGTTATGAAATCGTTTTGAAGATTTCCTCGTGCTGGCGAATATTCCCTTCCATAAAAAATAATTTGAAGATGAAGTTTATTCCAGCTTTCTTCAGGAAATAATTTTTTCGCGTCACGCTCGGTTTGCTCAACGGACTTTCCATTCGTTAATTTCCAACGAGTCATTAGTCTGTGTATGTGAGTATCCACAGGAAAGGCGGGTACTCCAAATGCTTGAGCCATAACAACGCTTGCCGTCTTGTGTCCCACACCTGGCAACGCCTCTAAAGATTCAAAGGAAACGGGAACTTCTCCCTTGTGTTCGTTAATGAGAATGTGCGATAAGTAGAAAATAGCTTTGCTCTTAGCAGGTGAAAGTCCGCATGGCTTAATGATTTCACGAATTTCTTCAATACTCAATTTGATCATGTCGAACGGATTGTTCGCATGCTTGAATAAATGCGGAGTAATTGTGTTCACACGAGCGTCTGTGCATTGAGCAGAAAGTAGCACTGCAATCAGCAAAGTGAATGAATCTGTATGGTCAAGCGGAATAGGTGTTTCAGGGTATAGTTTCTCCAATTCAATTCTCACATAATCCGCCGCTTCTTTCTTTTTCATTAAGGAATGAATTGAAATTGAGTTTTGTCTTTCGTGAAATATTCACGCTTCGATTGACCATTCCATCGAACTTCTACGATGTTCTGTTGGTCGGCATATAATTCCAAGAGAATTGTATTATTAACGACCACTTGATTCGGATCGAAGTAATTTCCTTCAATAAATAAAGTAGTCATGTCATTGTCTACGCTGTATCCAATAAAATTTAAAACGACATTTCTTCCTCCAGCTTGAAGACTAAGTTTTTCACCAATGTATTTTTTTACAAGTTCATATACCTCAGGGGTTTGCGGGTAGAGAGAATGGTATCTGTAACATTGGGCCTCAATGGCGTGCTCCAAATCATCGGTAAATATTTTGGAAGTAATTTCAATAGCACGAGTCTGAGCATTGAATTCAATGCTGGTGTTGCTCAAATAGAATTTATGAGGCACCGGTGCAGATGCCTGAAGGCACAGTGTCAAGAGGGCGAAGGAGAACAATAGAGCCGATTTCATTTCGCCAAATTACAACGAATTATAGTTTAGCCCTTACCTTTGCGCCATGTTAAAATGCATATTGAATAGCGATGAGCTCGCAAAGGCCAAAGCAATAGTAGACGGTTCAAAGAATATAGTTATCTCAACGCACATCTCTCCAGATGGCGATGCCATTGGTTCTTCATGCGCTATGGCGCAGATGCTGGTTAAGTTGGGTAAGAATGTTACAATAGTTCTTCCCGATAATGCGCCTGCTTATCTGAGTTGGTTGAATGGCAATGAATATGTTGTGGTTTGTAAAGACCAAGGAGAAGAAACAGCTAAGCGAATCCAAGAGGCAGATGCGATTTTTATTTTAGATTACAATCATCTAGGAAGAATTGGTGAAACAGTAAAGAAATTGCTAGAAGCGCAAATGGGTGTGAAGCCATTTATTCTAATCGACCATCACGAGCAACCCGCCACTTTTCCTGAAGTCGTTTATTCAGATACGAGTATTTGCAGCACATGTGAAATGGTTTTTCATTTTGCGGGTGCAATGAATTGGTTGGAGCTTATTGATGTTCCAACCGCGCAAGCTATATACTGCGGAATTATGACCGACACCATGTCGTTCCGTTTTCCAAGTGTGAGTCCAGAAACGCACGAGATAGCCGCTTGGCTCATGCGCAAAGGATTGAAGCCACATGTGGTTCATGAAAATGTATTGGATTCGCAGCGATTAGATCGCTTGCGTCTTATGGGATATGCACTCTCTGAATGCATGACTGTTCTGCCTGAATACAAAGCTGCATTCATTGCAATAACAAAAGAGAACATAGATCGCTTTCAGCCACAATCCGGCGATACGGAAGGGTTGGTGAATATGGCATTAAGTGTTGAGGGGACTACCATAGCGGCGTTCTTCCGTGAGGACGAGGATTGCGTGCGCATTAGCTTTCGAAGTAAAGGAACACGCGACGTAAATCAAATGGCTCGCGCACATTTCAACGGAGGCGGACACAAGAATGCTGCGGGTGCGCGTTTGCATGAGTCGCTTGAACACACTATAGAGAAGTTTTTAGAGTTACTACAAAAAGGAGAGATATAATGAAATTGATCTATTTGGTTTTGGCATTCATCACAATTCTCATGAGTTGCGATAGCTGCACTAACGATAAAAAGGCTGTTCAGCAAATGACACAGGCGCAGATAGATTCTATGCTCATTGCTCAGAATAGAAATTTCCATTTGCAAGAAAAGGAACGGATACAAAAATTTGTCTCTGATAAGCAATGGCCAACGACCATCACCGGAACTGGAATTCATTATTGGATATACGAAATCGGTGCGGGTGAAACAGTAAAGTCTGAGCAGGTCGCTATGGTTGAATACGAAGTGTCGTTGTTAGATGGCACTGTTATATACAAGAGCCAACCCGGGGAAAATGTGCCTGTGAAAATTGGACACGACAATATTGAAAGTGGCTTGCACGAAGCGATTCAGCTTTTACGTAAAGGAGACCGAGCGAAATTTGTGCTGCCTTCTTATAGAGCTTATGGTTTAACAGGAGAGGGTAAAATCCCAATGAACGCGGCTGTGGTTTACGACATTCGTTTGGTTGAAATTCACTAACTAAATAATTCTTCTTAGAAGTTTAGCAAGCCATTCTTTGCGCGCATAGGGTGGGTGGACGAGTGAAGTTGAATTGAGAAATCGACTCGCATGGACCTCTGCTTTTAAGTGACAGAATTCGAGGAATCCATGATAGCCATGTGAGTATCCCATTCCAGAAAAATTACTTCCTCCAAATGGCATGCGCACATCGCTAAGGTGCAGGAACACATCGTTAATGGTTACTCCACCAGACCAAGTATTTCGCGTGATAAATTTCCGCTCGTTTCTGTTTTGTGAAAAAACATAAAGCGCCAAGGGCTTGTCCTTGCTGCGAATAAAGTCTACCGCTTCTTCCATTGTTTCGTATTCGAAGATGGGAAGTATAGGTCCGAAAATTTCTTCGTTGAATACCTTTGTTTCAGAGGAAACATTTCCAACCACTGTTAAACCGAACAAACGTTCGGTGGGTTTGTGCCCCCCTTCAAAGAGAATAGTTCCTCCTGTATTTCGAACTTCTTCAACCATGAATGTTAGTCGCGCATAGTGTTTTTCAGAAACAATACAAACAACCTCGTCTGAATTTAATTTGCCATCTATGGTGTAATTTGAATGGAAGTATTTCTGAAGATGTTCAACAAACTCTGTTGTTTTTCCTTTCGGTAATAAAACGTAATCGGTGGCTATGCACGTTTGCCCGGCATTGGTATATTTCCCCCAAAGAATTTTCTTCGCAGCATCTTTAAGGTCGTAATCTTTTCCAATAACAACCGGAGATTTTCCACCAAGCTCTAGGGTAATGCTCGTTAGGTTTTTAGCAGCAGCAGCCATCACCAATTTTCCAACAGCTGGAGAACCAGTAAAGAAAATATGATTAAAAGGAAGTTCTGTCAATTGTGCCGCAACGCTCCCATCGCCAAGAACTAAAGACACTTCCTTCGGGAGGAAGGTGTCCTCAATAAATTCATTTAGTGCTTGACTAACTGTTGGTGTGAGTTCGGAAGGTTTGATTACCGCGGTGTTTCCTGCAGCGAGGCATGAAATAAGCGGAGTAAGTGTTAACTGAACAGGATAATTCCAAGGCGAAAGAATTAGGCAAACGCCTTTCGATTCAACGTGTATTTTATTGCGCGCAAACGGATTTGCGAGACTCATTCCAGGATAGCCAATAGCCATCCATTCGCGTAACTCTCTTCTAACCGCTTTTAATTCCGCGAAGATCAAAGAGAATTCCATAATGGAAGATTCGAAGGCGTGCTTGTTTAAGTCGGTTTTTAAAGCTTGCGTTAATGCCGCCTCGTGTTTATGCAATCCTTTTTCAAATCTGTTGAGCACTCCTACACGCTCGGAAAGGGTGCTGTTTTTATAAAGCAAAGCGTGCTTTTTTTGCAGCTCGAAAGTTTCCATGTTCAACATAATCTCGTGTTATTCGTGTTCTCGAATCTTTTTCGTTTCTTGTTCTGTGGGCTCATCTGTGATTTCCTCGTCCTTCAAATACCAGTCTTTTAAATTAGGCTGCCCAGCGTCCGCCCATGCACTTAACCAAAGGCTTCCAAGAGAATAAACAGCTGAACGCATTCTTCGTTCAACCTGTCCATTTAAAAGAGTGCTATACGCTTCAGAGAATTCTTTCGAATAGGTTCTCACTTCAAGGTTGTTTCTCACTTCAAACGCATATTTTTTATCGGAAGGAAATTTTTCGGTTAATTGTAATTCAAACTTCAACACTGAATCTACTGCGGCGTAACTTTCTTTGAGTCGTTCCCAAATGAAATGTTGCGGGGCAGAGATGTATTCGGCTTGTCCAACAAAGAAATCGTATTGCGGAAATTGAATTTCAGGAACGCGACTTTCCCAAAATCCGTGAATGCCTTTCTGATTTGTTTTTTGTCCGTTGTAGTTGGAAGTGGAATGAAGAGGTACGTGCACATCTCCAACGTAATGGCCTATTTCGGCTGATAGTCGAAGTACACGATTCACATCTTTTTCTTTGAAGGCAATCACCAATTTGGAATAAACGAGATACAAATTCCAAGGAACAATGCCATGTGCGCGAAGGCTATCTTCTCCGTATTTGGTAACCGCATCGTTCCAACGCTCAGGTAAATTCTCAAAAGGAGAAGAAGAGTTTTCCGTTACATAGCGATCAACATCGAGGAAGTGACATTCGGCTTCACCTTTCACACTGTATCTTCTTTTGTCAGGATCTACACTGTGATCTATTAAATAGTTCATGTTGTATTTATAGAATCCGAAAAGTTCTGGGGGAAGAGTATAGATAGCGAGTTCGTTAATTTTCTTATGTCCGAAGAATCCCCAGTCTAAACAGATAGGTGGCTCTGGTTCAATAGAAAAAGCATGTAAAGGAATACAAAGCACCAATAAGATTAGGGTCTTTGTTTTCATGCTGAAGGTATTACGCGTTGTCTATTTCTAGTTTCACCAACCTTCCGTCACGCAGAATAGGAATGCATGGCACGGTGTCTAAGGTCAGACAATACTTCACATCCTTCTGAATTTTCAATTTCATCAATCGTTTGCGATGAGAACTAGCACGAAGGAAGCTGTAAAAATTATCGCGAGCGGAACGGTATAAGAATTTAGCGGAGATGGTGCTGTCTTCGTTCGAAACGAAATTGCGCGTTTCTAAGAGAATGTCTGCAATGGCTCCAGCACAGATGGTATCTTCGAGATTCATTTTTTCTTTCCAACCAGAAGCAAGAATGAGAACGTTTTTGTTTTGAGCAATGAGCCAGTTGCTGAGGTAGGTGAGGTTGTTCAAACAACCAATCACAACGGTGCTTTTATCTTTCGCCACTTCTATGGCGTTTGTTCCGTTTGTTGTGGTAAGGACAACTGTTTTTCCAACTAAATCTGGATTCATGAAGGCATATGGCGAATTTCCAAAGTCGAAACCTTCAACCACTTGTCCGTCTCTTTCGGCAGCAGTGATGTATCCTTTCGATTTATAGTCAACGGCTTTTTCAACCGAATTAATGGGAATGATCTCTTTTATTCCGCAGTGAAGGCCTGTGGTAATGGCGCTTGTGGCTCGAAGCACATCAATAACAACCACAATGTCAAATCCATTGTCGTACAACGGGAAGTGACTTGGTGCGTAACAAACTTCAACAATCTTTCTTTCGCTTAGTGCAGGCATAGGGTAGGTTCTAAAAAGCTAAAATTAACAAAAGAAAAGGAAAGCGGCGAATTTGTTTATGCCATAACTAACTTCGCAATCTAATTAGAACCCATGCGTGTAAACAAATTCATAAGTGAATCGGGACTTTGTAGCCGAAGAGAAGCCGACAAGTTTATTGAACGCGGTCTTGTTACAATTAATGGAAAGAAGATTGGACTAGGTGCTGAAGTTGGACCAAGGGATGTGGTGAAAGTGAATGGTCGCGGTCTAAATAGAGAAGAGAAGCAAGATTTGGTTTTGGCTTTCAACAAGCCTATGGGCGTTGTTTCTACCACTGATAAAGTAGAGAAGAACAACATAATAGATTACATAAGTTACAGCGAACGGATTTTTCCGATTGGAAGATTAGATAAGGATTCTCAAGGACTTATTCTCTTGACGAATAATGGCGACTTAGTGAATAAAATTCTTCGCGCAGGAAACAAGAACGAAAAAGAATACATTGTAAGTGTGGATCGTCCGCTGTTCGCAGACTTCGCAGAGAAGATGAGTCAAGGCGTTCCTATACTTGGCGTTCAAACCAGAAGATGTAAAGTTGTTGTTGAAACTCCGTTTGTATTTAGAATTACGCTAATACAAGGATTGAACAGACAGATTCGAAGAATGTGCGAGCACTTTGGTTACACTGTTACCAAGTTAGAACGATGCCGAATCATGCACATTGGCATACAAGGGCTTCAGGTGGGTGAATTCAGACCTTTGGAGGAAGATGAGATGCGACTATTGAATAAGTATCTGGAAAAATCGAAATCGGAAGCTCCTGAGAAGAAAGCTTCGAGCGATCCAGATAAGCCTAAGCCGAAACCAAGACCAAAGCCGAAGCCAAGAACAAGTACTTCTGCATCTTCGCCATCTTCATCTAAACCAAGGTTTAAAGCGGGAAGTAAGTCTCACGCCAAACCTGGTGAGCGAACCTTTCGAAACGGACCGAGCAAGGGAAGTAGCAGTCGCGGAAATTCAGGGAAAAGCAGTCGAGGTGGAGCCAAAAGAACAGGCAGATAGAACTTAGTGTAAAAATTACACTAAGTAATTCGTTTGTCTTGTTTATCTTTGTTGGAAATACAATTTCCCATGGCAAACATTGCTCACATTCATGCAAGACAAATTCTCGATTCGAGAGGTAATCCAACTATTGAAGTAGATGTAATTACAGACCAAGGTACTGTTGGTCGTGCTGCTGTTCCTTCTGGAGCGAGCACTGGTATGCACGAAGCGGTTGAGCTTCGCGATGGTGATCAAACGCAATACTTGGGTAAAGGAGTTATGCGCGCCGTTCAGAATGTAAATGAAGTATTAAACAAAGAATTGGAAGGTGCTTCTGTGTTTGAACAGAACCTCATTGATATGGCCATGTGCGCTATCGATGGCACAGATAACAAAAGTGTTTTAGGAGCGAATGCAATACTTGGAGTTTCTTTGGCTGTTGCGAAAGCGGCGGCAGAAACTTCTGGATTAAGTCTCTATAGGTATATAGGTGGAGTGAGTGCAAACACGCTTCCGGTTCCAATGATGAACATTATTAACGGAGGTGCGCATGCCGATAACAAGGTAGACGTTCAAGAATTCATGATTCTTCCGGTGGGAGCTGAAACATTTAGTCAAGCCTTGCGAATGGGAGCTGAAGTATTTCATCATTTAAAAGCCGTTTTGAAAAAGCAAGGTCACATGACGAACGTTGGAGACGAAGGTGGATTCGCTCCGAACTTCAACAGCAACGAAGAAGCACTTCAAACCATTATGCAGGCAATTGAAGCGTCTGGATACAAAGCAGGAGAAGATATAATGCTGGGATTGGATTGTGCTTCCACGGAATTCTACAACACGGAAACGAAACTTTATCACTTGGAATCAACAGGGGAACACTTAACGAGTTCTCAAATGGTTGATTACTGGGCAGATTGGACAAAGCGTTATCCGATTGTTTCTATTGAGGACGGATGTTCAGAAGACGATTGGGACGGTTGGAAGTTGATGACGGAGAAATTAGGAGATACTACACAATTAGTAGGAGATGATTTGTTCGTTACGAATGTGAATCGTCTTTCTCGAGGAATAGAGGAAGGCATAGCGAATAGTATTTTGGTTAAAGTGAATCAAATAGGTTCTTTGACAGAAACGATTGATGCGGTTAACATGGCTCACAGAGCGGGATATACCTCAGTAATGTCTCACAGAAGTGGAGAAACAGAAGACACCACTATTGCAGACCTATCCGTTGCGCTCAATACAGGGCAGATTAAAACAGGATCAGCATCACGCTCAGACCGTATTGCAAAATACAATCAGTTATTACGTATTGAAGAAGAGTTGGGTAAGATGGCCTATTTCCCGGGTAAGAGTATCTTACGATAAAAGATTTTCAGGTGTTTTGAAAAAAGGAGAACTTCGGTTCTCCTTTTTGTTTTGAATGAAATGAACAATCTGATGTTTGTTACTGAAGTGATTTAGCAACATAAACATGTGTATATGTCGCGGTTTCATTTTCGCAATGTTTTTTGATTGCCTCAATATTTGTAAAGAAGATGAAGCCGTCAAAACTTATATTAATTGGAATCCTGTTTTTAGGTGTTTCAGTTGCGCATGCGCAGGTTTTGGACAGTACCCTTAATTCCATTAACAAGTTGTATGCCCTGTGGGAGAAGGGGTACGCACTGTCGAAAGAACAGGCGATCTGGTCTGACTTCAAAGTGGCGGAAGCGTCTTGGCCGGTAATTGTAGACCAGACATCTGTTGATATTCAAAAGCACATCTATGAATCTTATGCATTGCGTGCAAATATTATGCGCGCCGACAAGGGCTTGTCAATTGTGTCAAACAATCAGTACAATTTCAACACGCAGTTCGATGAAGATAATTTGTGGTACAAGGCTCGCTATCTAAATGGCGTAGAGTGGGATATTCTTTCTGGTGGATTGGTTGAAAACAAACGGAAAGCAAAAATTCTGGATAACGAGCTTCAAATGAAGTTGCTCGAAAGTAAGAATACAGACAACGGAAAGATATCCTATGAGAATAGAAATCAGATCATCTATTATTTCAACAAGAAAAAAGTAGAAGTGTTGGAAGCTCGATTGGAAATAAGCAATGCCAAGATGGATGTGCTTACAGATTTGGCAGAATCCGGAGAGATTAAAACAACGATGCTTCTGGAGGCCCATAAGCAAATGATTGAAATTAATGGTCAGTTCAATTTGTATGCAGCCTTCAACGATGGTTTGAAGACGATGTTAGACACCAATCGTATTACGACAAAAAGACTTCTTCCTCCATTCGATATAAATGTTGTTTCACTTCGCGCACTTGCCGGAATGAAGTACAACCCAAACAAGATGATGGAGCTGCAATCCAAGAATGATAACCTTCGGTTCAATTGGGCTAATGACGTGAGCTTAACATCAGGGGTCAGGTATAATTACTATGATCGGGTGGCCAATGGATTTAGCAGAGGATACATGTCAATGAACTTAACAGCTCGTATTCCTTTACGAATTTTTCAGACAGATTATTTAGCGCTCACTAGACTTCAGCAAGAGGAAGTGAAATTAAATATGCGTCAAGAAGACGAATTACAATGGTTAGAGATTTCGAATTTATTGTATGAGTTAAGGTATAAGCAAAAGCAATTCGCTAATCTTATTGAGAAGCAGCGATTACACAATGATCTGCTAAAGAATTTCCATGGTTTAAAGAAAATTGAGGACCCGTCCTTTCAGCCAATCGTTGGCTTGAATGCTCTGGATGAGTTTTGGGCAATGGAAATAGAGAAGATAGATTTGCTTCAGCAGATGTATTTGAAATTAGGAGAAATCCAAGAGAAAATTCCGTCGGAGTCAATAAGCCAGTACATAACTCCATGGAACGGAAACATGGATATTGTTGAAGGGGTAGAAGACTCGAGTTATGTTGCTGACAATCGTTCTATGTACATCTGGTCAAAAGTTTGGATGGATAAAAATGTAACGGAAATTATTACCAATGTTCGTGTTTGGAATATTCAGAAATTATTGGTTTCAGCCGGAGGAAGTGAGTCTCATTTCGCTCAGTTTAAACAACTGGTTACAATGGCTGAACGAAATGAATTGAAGTGTGATTTGTTAATTGGAAATAATAGATGGCTATCATCAAACATTACCGTGAAATTAGATAGTGTTTGGAATAAGATTTCAGAATTACCTATAGAAGGAATTCATTTGGATTTAGAGGTACATACGTTTGACGGATTTAAAGATAGTCCTGATGCGTTTTATTTACTTTTCATTAATCGCATTCGCGAAGCAAGTGCTTTTTGTAAGATACACAATTTGAGATTAGAGGTTTCAGTGCCTTTGACTTATCCGGCGGAAATACTGCAGGAGCTTGAAATGTTATGCGATGAAATAGTTGTTATGGCCTATGAGACAAATGGACCGAAGCAAATACAGAATCGCATCGCTGAAGAATTGATAATAGGAAAAGGTAAAATCAGTGTTGCTTTAAGAGCAAAGGATTACATATCGAAAGCTTCCATGGAAACGGATTTTAGAGAGTTGAAGGAACTGTTAAACGTGAAGAACATTGTTCTGCACGATTATCAGACATATAAGTTATTAAATCAATAGAAGGATTGAAGAGTATTAATTTTAAAAGAAGGGGTACTGAAATAAGAACTCTTCCAGAAGAATCGAGGACTTCCCGCAGAAAGTGGGATAGGATAACCTACATTTTTATTTTGCTACTCCTTCTTGGGCTTGGTATTTATTACGCTTCAACAAAAATATTTTTCACAAGGGCTCATGGTCAAATGATGTATGAAAATGTTGACATTCGTTTGCTAGATGATTGCAGAGTTACACGTTATTTTGTTCACGAATATGATTCAGTTCGAGTGGGGGATACATTGTTTGAATACATTGATGATAAGAACGACATTAACAATTCAGGAAACAATGGCGGGGGTAATGTGTCAGTCTCTGTAAATGCTGGAAGTGGCGGAAGTGATAATAGCTGGATAGAAAGAGAAATTTTGAATAAACGTGAAAAGATTGCAAATAGCGAAGCAAAGCGTAAAGAGAATTTAAGTTTAATTAATTCGTATGAAGCAGAACTTGAACGCATTCGCGCTTCAGTTGTTTTAGGTGTGCTGCCTCAAAGCCGATTGGATCTTCGACAGAATGAGATTGTGCAGTTGAAGGCTGAGAACAGCCGTATTCAAGAAGAGATTTCAGAGTTGAAAAAAATTGTAGGACAGCTTCAATCAGATTTATCTCGTTCAAGAAACAAAACAGAATCGATTCCAAGTAATATTAATGCAACAGTGAATGGAGCCATTCAAGGGGGTGCTTCAGAATCAGCACAGATTGAACAAACAAAAAAATACTTTATTTCTCCAATAGCAGGATCAATCAATCGTATTTACACATTGGAATACGAAACGGCTTTGCGTGATGAAGTTGTTCTTGCGATTCATAAGAAGTCTCCAATATTTATTAGAGCATACTTCGATCAAGAAGATTTGGCAGATGTTGCTGTGGGTGAAGAGTTCACGGTGACCTTCCCAGATGGCACCCAGTCTAGAGGTATATTGAAGAGTTTCTATTATTCAACGATTCCTTTGCCTGAGGAATTCCAGAAGAAATACGAACCGGTTTCAAGGGCTGTTGTTGGAGATATATATCCTGTGAATAAAGACGAGTCTCTCCAGTGGAAGAATTTCTATAAGATGTCAGTGGATGTTACAAAATATAAATACTGAGCGAAATGGAGATTAATCTTAATTCAACCAATTCAGTAGTAAAAGTTGGAAAAGTTAGTTTTTATAAAATTAATGACCGAATAGATTTCTTTTGGAATGCATTGATGGTTTATGATGGTTTTATCATTGATTCAAGTAACGCTGTATTTATAAGAACGGTAGCAAGAGAAATTCGTGGTCATCACCAACCCGAGATATATTTAAAGGGAATTTTCTTAATGGGGAATCCGCTGTTGAGAGATAAGGCAGTTTATTCATTGATAGACGGATTTATTTTAGCCAATGAAGATTTGCGCATGGCGGCAAATCGATCTCAGGATTATTTCTTACGTTCATTGGACATTCATTCAGGCAGTCCTTCTGGAGTTTATGGTGCAGTAATAAAAAAGGCCTTTGACTTAATGTATACGAGGCAGAATAAAATGCTATCACCTATTCGCGACACGCATTCAATCATAGGATATAATTTTCCGGAGCTGAGTATTTCATTCGATGAGAATGAAGAACCTCAGGTTCTAGACGCATTGGACTGGGCAGAAAAGGAGGGGCTCATTTGGCCCGATTTTCAAGAGCGAATTTATGTATGTTCATCCTGTTCGGGTGGATTTTTAAGTTTCAGAGAGGTTTGTCCGCATTGCAAATCCTCGAATATCGATGGAGAGGATTTGGTACATCATTTTCCGTGCGCCTATATAGGTCCAGTGAGTGATTTTCAAATGGAAGATTCTTCAGTTTTGAATTGCCCAAAGTGCAATAAAGACCTTCATCACATAGGAGTAGATTATGACAAACCCTCAGTAATTAATCACTGCAATAACTGTGATTCAATTTTTCAAGACGTTTATGTAAAAGCAAAGTGCATGAACTGTGAAAGTGATATGGATGTCCAGTATTTACAGTCGAGGAATATAAATGCATACAAGTTAACAAAGAAGGGTCGGTTGGCCATTACAAAAGGATATGACACAAATTTAACGGAGGATGAGTTGGATGTCAATCTTCAACCCATGGATACCTTTATGTCGCTTTTGAAATACGATATTATTCGAGAAGGTCGGGAATTGGGCGATGATGCATTAGCCGGAATATACTTTGAAAACTTAAATGATTTTGCGTTACAATATGGCGATTTTAGAAGACAGACCTTAATAAGGGAAATCGCTTTAATTGTTCAACAACGAATGAACGATTTAGACTACATGTGTCTAGAACAAAGTGATTTGCTTTGGCTTGCTGTTCACGATGTTAAAAATATTGAACTAGCAATAGAAAATTTAGTGAAGGAAATCAAAGAGTTAATTGAAGTTAATTTGCCGTCTGTTAAATTGACAATTCTTTTTGAATATGCTCATTTGCAGTCGGTGTCATCTGCCGATAATTGCATGTTGGATTTAAAAAGGAAAATGCTTGTTGAATGAATTTAATCACAGAGTTTTATTCGTTCATGACGAACATAGGATTCGAGAAATTCTTTCGCTATTTCTACTTTTTTGTCATTTTTGAATTCTTTCGCTTTTTCATTTTAGAGTTAATGGTTTTGCTTTATTGGCTTGGTGCTAGGCGAGCTAGACGAAGTGCAACGGAAGAAGCGCATATAGAGTTGATGACCAGAAGACCACTAGTATCAGTCGTGGTTCCAGGGAAGAATGAAGGAAAACATCTTTTCAAATTAGTAGAGTCACTTCGGAAACAGACCTATACGAATTTGCAAATAATTATTGTTGATGATGGCAGTGACGACGATACATCAATTATTGGGAGAAATTTAGAGAGACGCGGTTACATTGATTTGTTCTTAAGTAACGATGTCAGAGGAGGCAAAGCGTCCGCTGCAAATCTGGCCTTGCGCTATTCTCGTGGAGAGTTCATTGTTGCGCTAGATGCAGACTGCAATTATCTTCCCGATGCGATTGAAAAAGTGTTAATTCCATTTTATTACGATAAGGATATTGGGGGAGTGGGGGGAAATGTTCAAGTAAACAATTATAACGAATCTGTCGCCACTGCCTTACAAGCAATCGAGTATTACGATACAATTTCGGTGGGAAGAATTGTAAGTAGTGAACTTGGGCTTTACCGCGTAATTAGTGGAGCTTTTGGAGCTTTTAGGAAGGATGCGATTGATAAAGTTGGAGGCTGGGATGTTGGACCAGGTATGGATGGTGATATTTCTGTGAAATTGAAAAAAATGGGATACAAAATAAAGTTTGAGCCCGCTGCGGTTTGCCGAACAAATGTCCCAAATAGCTTTAAAAAATTAGCGAAACAGCGCTTGCGCTGGGATAAATCGCTCATAAGATTTCGATTGAGAAAACATCTTGATGTGTTTTTCCCAACTCGAATGTTTATTTGGGTTAATTTCTTTTCCTTCCTTGAAAACGTTGTGTATAATGTTTTCCTAAATTTTAAGTGGTATTTCTATATTGGCGACATGCTAATTAATTTCATTTCTTTTTTGCCATTTATTTTTGTGACGAATATTTTAATGTATGCCTTTTACAATATTATTAAGTATTTAATCTTCGGGTTGTTCCGAATGAAGCGAATGGAGGCAATTATATACTTGCTTCCATACGCCCCACTAATGGTTTTTTATTCAGGCTATTTTCTCAGACTTGTAAGAACGCGAGCTTACTTCAATGAGTTTTTATTCAAAGCTTCTTACAACGATAGTTGGAATCCCGCAAAGAGTTCCCGTGCAGCTAAAGCTCTCAAGATTTAACAGCTCTATTGGTTCAGTTCAGGATAGCGATTGAGCATATCATCTTTCTTCTTTTTTGATGTATTTATAGAATAAGAGAATCGTTTTTTGCCATCTTCAAAACGTTTGTTCTCATCCTTTACATTCTTTATTATTTCAGTGAAAACATCATCAGAAGTGCTCACGGTCATAATATTTAACTTGTATTCGAAGAAGTACCACGTTGCTCCGTCTATTTCAATGTAAAGTCTGAAAATATCGCCGGAACGCTTTTTCTCTATTTCAATAAGACCTTTGGTGTATTTGAAAATTTGCTTTTTACCCATGGATGCAATCCCGATTGGGCCACTGGTGGTAAAGGTTTCCTCTTTATCGTGCCAGATCCATTTTAAATCTCCAAAATAGAAAAGTTGTTGCAATTCTTCTGGCAACCTCTTTAATTCTCCATCGAGAGCCATATCGGCAATTACTTTGTCCGATTTTTCTTCACCTAAAAATTCAATCAAACTTTTTTCAAATTGAGTTTTTGTTAAATCAACAGGATCAAGGTTCGCATTAATTAGTTTTTCAGCGATGTGTTTTTGTGCACCCTCATCAAACGGGAAATTGAGCAAGGTGGTGCTTTGAGCATTTAGAACAGAATCTGCTGTTTGAAAACGAACAGATCCAACAGATTTCATGGACATCATTCCCAGATCTATATTGAAATCCATTATACCGTCACCAGTTAATTCGCAGTTTATAGTATTCAACCCTAAGAGTTGTCCAGGTAATTTTGGCTGACGAATTTTTTCTTTGGAACCAATAAAGTAAGTCTTTTTAGTTTTGTCGTAGTACAAGAAGCCTGAAGATTCAATTAAGCCGCGGTCGTTCTTAAAAGATTTAGCACTTAAAAATCCCGGATAAATTTTCATGGGAAGCTCATCCTTAATGATTACACCAACGCCTAGCTTCGACATTGCCATATCGCGCAAAGTACTGTCAATGGGTATGTAAATCTCGAGCGGATTTATTTCTGATTTGAATTTGTAGAACGTACGTGAAATACTGTTGCAGTTATGTAAAATACGCACTCCCCCATTGAAGGTGAGATTCGGATTGCTTGCGAGTAATTCGAATTTCCCATAATATTCAAAAGCTGGGGATAGGAAGAATTGATCTTTCTCTGCAATCTCCCCGTAGGCAACGGTTTGGTAAGTTGAGTCGAGACGGAAATTGCTTATGTGTATTTTTTGTTCTTTTTTATTTTCATCCTTGTAAATCAAATCACCATTTCCCTCATATCTTTTTCTCCCATCAATTTTTAAGCTGGCGTTAAAAATCTTGTGGTGTTGTGTGACGAAATTACTGATGACCTGGGCACGCACTAGTGGACGCATATTGGCCCATTTTTCAATGACAACGTAGTTGCTGTCTGGTTGAACTTTTGAGTCGGCTACAATTATGTAGTCAATCTTTCTGCACGTTAGAAGTGTATTTTTTATGTCATACTTGGCAAACGGGGAGAGGAAGTTCAAACTATCCTGTTTGGGATCAATGGAGTAAAAGTTGCTCCGTTTTTTTTCAGCGTCGGTATCAATAACTAAATCACTCGTTGCTTTTCGGTTAGACGATAATTCCATTTCAGATTTATCCATGAACCAAGTGAATTGATCCATATAGCAGATATAGAAATTGGAAGGGAATTCAATTTTAGTTTCGCCACTGTTGCTTTTAAACATTCCTTTTCTCGCGTCGAAGTCAACTTCTGCAGTTACGTTGTCTGTTTTAAAAGCAAGTGTAATATCTTCTTCGTTTGATTTCAGCTGAAATTGTGCGGTGTCGGCAAGAATTTTACGTTGTTTGAATTTAAAGTTTTTTGAAGACAGTTTCGCCCCAACGAAATCAGCAGCTCCGTTTCCACTCATACCCGTAGGTTCTAAGTTCATGATTCCTTTGAAAACAGCTTCTTTCGCAAAACAATCAATAGGATTTTCGTTAGTTGTAACCTTCAGCTTGCTTTTTTGAGGTAAGTAGGATAATTCAATTTTACTCGAAGTTGCATCGGGGACATTCGCTTTTTTATTGCTTTCATTAGTGAAGGTTGAAGCGGTTCCAAATACTTCGTTTGGAATATAAGTGAAGGCATCAGAAGTAGAGGTTGAGGTCAGATAATTCAGAATGCCTTTAGCTTTAAGCCCGGAATTGTTGAGCGTTAAATCTCCTATGGAGGTTGCTTTCCCACCATAAGCAGCATATCCGCTTTCGCCGGTGTTAACATGGAAACCCAAACTGAAATCATCCATTAGCACAAGCGGTTCTTTAATATCGGGAAAAATACCCCCACTAAATAGCGTCCCGGTAAATTGTAGATTTTCGTTTTTGAAATTATCAAGAGAATCCAATGTGAAGGGGTCCACCTCATAGTAAAAACTATCTTTTTTATATGCCCCTTTTTGAATAGTGTGCTGATTCCAATAAACGTTAGAACTCTTATTACAAGTAAGTCTAGGGTAGATTGGATAATCTTTGCTGTGGTAACCACTTTTATTCGTCGGATGATCAATTTCTAGCGTTCCAGATAGGCCAGTCAGCACATTTTTAATTCTTATTTTTGGATAATTACCTAAATTATCGGGTGTACCCTCCAAGTCATCGATATAGATTACGCAAGAATCAACTTCTGTCATTTCAAATTTAAACTGGTCGTAAATAAAGTTGTATTTAGCGCCAAGTAATTCAAAGTTTCCCGTGTTAAGTCTTCCACTAAAACTGAAATCACGGTCTTTGTGCAACAAGACTTCGCCGTCATTTGGATATAAAAAAACTTGCTGGGAATCACTTAAAAGGACATAATTAACCCCCTTAATTAAGATGTCTTTATCTAAGAGACTTAAGCGCGCGTTTTCAGCACGGGTTACTTCTGATATGAATTGAATGGCATCATAGTCCGAGGAACCTGCAATGTTTTGTACGTGCTTAAATAACTTTTCAAGAACCATAATGTTTCGGGTGTCTATGTCATAATGAATATAGCCCTTGTTGGTAAGATCAATTAACAATGGAATCCATTGCTCTACGCCGGTATGGGCTTGTTTTGCAAAATCAATGGCATTGAAGAAATTGGATTGCATGGCTTCACTCGTTCGTTTCAGAATATAAACGGGATGGTCGGTTGAAATTCCTCCCAATTTTGAAAATCTTTTCTGTTTGAAGTAATCGATAGACTCAAAATCGGCGAATCCACCAGATGTTGAGCCAAATGACCCAAAACTCATAAAGGGTGCATCTATATTCCATTTTAAAGTTTCGAAGTACATTTCAACTTCGTGGTAGGTGTTCTCAAATGGAGAGGGCGAAATTCCTTCTTCGGTGCGAGATAATTCTAAATCCCTTGTCTTTTTGACAAACAGAAAAAACAAGTCTGGATGACAAATACTGTCTGAATCTAAACGTATTTTAATTGAAGTATGAGCTCCTTTAATGCGGTCTGGACGAATTTCGAATCGTCTACTTTCAGCACTTAATAAGGGTTTTTTTTCTCGGTAAAAAGTAATCCTTGCGGGCTCTTCTGCGGAGCCTGTTCCTTCTAGTTTTTTTCCAGACATTTTAAATCCACCCTCGTAATCAACATTGGGAACTATGTTTTTAATTTCTAATCGCTTGAAATAAGATTCAAACATGGGGTAGTCTGTGTTGTCTTCATTTTTATTCGACATGACTCTTTCCGTAAGTTTCCCCTTAAGCGGCTGATCAAAGAATTCGTTGTAAAATAGAACACTGTCTATTGCATAACTACTTTCTTTAATTCGAATGCTATACTTGCCAATAGCAGCGTATGTTTTATTCGGATCGTAGCCCGCTCTTTGCCAGGTTACTTTACCTCGGTTCCCAAGGAATTTTTCCAAAGTAGGAAAATAATTTCCAGACGTCTCATATATGGCAGTGCTATCTCCGCGACTATAGCATTTCAAGTTTAATGACGAGAATTCAACGCGAGGTAAAGAATCAAACGCGAAATTGTAGTTCGGGTTGTCTGTTTTCCATGCCACACTTTCCGTTTTGAAAAATGTAAAATCTCGAAAAAGGCCAAGACTCGATTCAACAAATTCACTCCCGATTTTTTTTAATTTTTTGTCACTGTAAATGCGAATAACGATTTCATTCCAAGCCAACAATTCAGACTCTGACTTTTGTGAAGTTGGAAATAAAATAAAAGCTTGAACGTAATTGTCAATGTCGGGGAATACTTTGAATTTCGATTCAATCAGCAAGTTTACAGTCTCGCGGAATTTTGTCTTTTGCTCTATTGAATACACATTTCCCTCTAGCCACATGGGTGAAAGGGTTTTTTCAATGGCCTCCTTTCCGCTGTCTCTTTTAGATTCTTCGAAAAGTTTCGAAAGAACTGAAAGCATCTTCTCATCATTTTCAGGGAGTTTTTCGTTTTTCTGGGCGGTCACACCAAGACTAAATAAGATGCTAAAAAAAAGCAGGGATAAATTCTTCATGACTTCGAGACTAGTTTCATTACAAGGTTAACGCATTTTTTCCTCAAATCATTTTGTGAACGGTTCGAAAAAGGCGCATATTTTCAACAACGAGCATCCTGATTATCGTGCCAAGTTCGTAGCAGACTTCGTACCTTTGCGGCCTAATCACTTTTGCAATGAACAAAGAGGTATTTATCGTTTCAGCCGTGCGCACTCCAATGGGAAGTTTCGGCGGATCATTAGCTAGCGTTTCAGCTACACAATTGGGTGCTACTGCTATTAAAGGGGCACTAAATAAAATTAACTTGAACCCGGAAGAAGTTCAAGAGGTAATCATGGGTTCGGTTCTTCAAGCCAACCTGGGTCAAGCACCTGCTCGTCAGGCTGCAAAATTTGCAGGACTTTCAGACAGCGTGCAATGCACCACTGTGAATAAAGTATGCGCTTCAGGAATGAAGGCGATTATGATGGCTGCACAAAGCATTCAATGCGGAGATGCAGATGTGGTAGTAGCAGGAGGTATGGAAAGCATGAGCCGCGTTCCTTTTTATTCAGAGAATTTGCGTTGGGGAAATAAATACGGCAACGTGACCATGATCGACGGATTAGCGAAAGACGGACTCACCGACGTGTATCACAATTATCCAATGGGAAATGCAGCTGAGCTTTGCGCAAAAGAGTGCAACATCTCTCGCGAAGCACAAGACGAATTCGCCATTGAATCATATAAGCGTTCGGCTGCTGCTTGGGCATCTGGACAATACGCAAATGAAATTGTTCCTGTTGAAGTTGTTGGAAGAAAAGGCGATGTTGTTCTTTTCTCAGAAGATGAAGAATACAAGAATGTAAGTTTCGATAAAATCCCGGGACTTCGTCCAGTGTTCGCAAAAGACGGTACTGTTACCGCTGCGAATGCTTCAACCATGAACGATGGTGCTGCTGCGTTGATCTTAATGAGCAGAGAGAAAATGGAAGCATTGGGTCTAACACCATTGGCAAAGCTTACGGGTTATGCAGATGCAGAGCAAGCACCAGAGTGGTTCACCACAACACCTTCTTTGGCTTTGCCGAAAGCTGCTGCAAAAGCAGGAGTAAAAGTGGAAGACTTAGACTTAATCGAATTGAACGAAGCGTTCAGCGTAGTGGGTATTGTGAATACACAAAAAATGAATTTAGATCCAGCGAAAGTTAACGTGAACGGAGGTGCTGTTTCTTTAGGACACCCACTTGGATGCAGCGGAGCACGTATTGTTGTTTCGTTGATTCACGCTTTAAAAAATCGCAATCAGAAATTAGGTGGTGCCGGTATTTGCAACGGTGGCGGCGGAGCAAGCGCTGTTGTTGTTGAAGCGGTATAATTCAAATAAATGAAATTAGTTTTTCCAAAGCAAATCACACCGCGCTGGCTTATCTTCTCGATAGACCTTGCGCTGTGTGCTTTTGCCTTTCTTGGCGCTTATCTGATTCGTTTTGAATTTGCTATTCCGAAAAATGAATTGGAGTTAATGGTGCTTTTCGCACCGATCTATTTTGTGGTAAGAGCTGTTTCTTTCTTTGTTGGAAAATCTTATTCAGGAATCATTCGTTTCACAAGCACCCAAGATGCTATACGTTTGGGGTTTGTGCTCTTGTTGGGTAGCTTGTCCTTTGTGCTTTTGAACTTCTTGCGCAGGGGAATAAACGGAGCTTATTTAGTTCCTTTGTCAATTGTAATATTAGAGTTTCTTTTGAGCGGAGCGCTGCTCGTTATCTTTCGTCTATCAATAAAATTCCTATACATGGAATTAAAAAGTTCGAAAGGAAGTAGAACGAAAGTTGTGGTGTTCGGCGCAGGAGAAGGCGGATTGTTGTTGAAAAGAACGCTCGATCGTGATAGGAACTCGGCATTGGAAGTTGTGGCCTTCTTCGACGACAACCAACAAAAAGTTGGGAAGAAATTGGAAGGCGTTGATATCTTAAGCGCAAAGAAACTCGACGATTTCTTGGCTTCTAATCTCATTGAAGAACTCATTATTTCGGTTCCTGAAATAGCCATTGCACGTAAACGTCAATTGGTTGATTTAGCCTTGAAATACAAAGTGGCTTTGAAACATCTTCCACATGCGAACAACTGGATTAACGGAGAACTTAGCGCAAAGCAATTGCGTGAAGTGAAGTTTGAAGATCTTCTTGGAAGAGACGTGATTCAAATGAGTTCGAACGAAGTGAAAGAAATTATTCAGAACAAAGTTGTTTTGGTTACCGGCGCCGCTGGCAGCATTGGTAGCGAATTGGTTCGTCAATGTCTGTTGTTGAATCCAGCGAAAGTCATCGCATGCGATGTAGCAGAGACTCCCATGTTTTTATTGGGAAATGAATTGTCGAAATTCATTGATGAAGGAAAGTTGGAAATGGTCATTGGCGACGTGCGCAACGAATTGCGCATGCGACGCATGTTCGAAGCGTTTCAACCTAAAATAGTTTTTCATGCTGCTGCTTACAAGCATGTTCCTCTAATGGAAAACAATCCGGCAGAGGCCGTAGCAACGAATGTGTTCGGTTCAATGAAGGTGTTAGAAATAGCAGCAGAATTTGGCGCTGAACGTTTCGTAATGGTAAGCACCGACAAGGCGGTTAATCCGACGAATGTGATGGGCGCAAGCAAGCGCATTGCAGAAATGATTGTGCAGTCGAAAGACACTTCGCTGATATGCGTAACCACTCGATTTGGAAATGTATTGGGAAGCAATGGTTCTGTCATTCCCGTATTCAGAAAGCAGATTGAAGAAGGTGGACCAGTCACTGTTACGCACCGGGACATTACACGTTTCTTCATGACCATTCCCGAAGCGGTGCAATTGGTTTTGGAAGCTGGAGCCATGGGAAAAGGAAACGATATTTTCGCGTTCGATATGGGACAGCAAGTGCGCATTTCAGATTTGGCTGAACAGATGATTCGCCTGAGCGGATTAGAGCCCGGACAAGACATCGAGATTCAATACACAGGGCTTCGTCCAGGTGAAAAGTTGTACGAAGAAGTTTTGGCTACGGAAGAGAATACAGTTCCCACGCACAACGAGAAAATTCTTTCAGCGAAAGTTCGTATGGTAGAGTCCTCTGAATTGAACGAGAAATTATCTCGTTTGGAAGAGCAAATGAATCTTCAAAACAACAAAGAAATGGTTCGTGTTATGAAAGAGATTGTTCCTGAATTCAAGAGCAACAACTCAGAGTTTTCGTTGCTCGATAACTAAGAACATGGCGAGTTTCCGCACCCTATCTTCTTCGGCAGATTCATTGTACAAAGTCAGCGGAAGTAAACACATAGGAAGAACCTTTCGTGTTCATTCAGAAAAGGAAGCCAAACAAATCATTCAAAATCTTTGGGAAGAACATCCGCAAGCCACGCACATTTGCTTCGCGTATGTCTTAACCGTTTATGAAAAGTTGGAACGAAGTTCCGACGACGGAGAGCCCGGTGGAACTGCCGGAAAGCCCATCTTGAATCAAATTAAATCTGCGAAACTCACCGAAGTTTTGGTTGCAGTTATTCGTTATTACGGAGGAACGAAATTGGGAGTTTCGGGATTGATAGATGCGTATAAAAACGCTGCGAAGTTGGCGCTAGATGAAAGTGGAGTAGAGGAATGTGAAGTGGAAGTTCAATACGCGCTTTCTGTGAGTCACGAAGAAACACCCGCGCTCATGAACGCGTTGAATAGACTTTCTTTTCGAAAAATAAATACAACGGTTGAAATGGATTTCAAGATTGAAATTTCAATCAAGGAAGAAATGGAAACACAACTTTTAAGTGTTTTGAAAGATCTTCGTTTAACTTCTTTGGAGGAAACGAAAATCTAAGGTGTTTCATTGTCGAACGGCACAATTTGTATGCTGCTGAAATAAAATTGAAGGATATCTTCTGCTAATTTCCCTTTCTTCGCCATGTTCATGGCACCTTCTTGACAAAGTCCAACGCCATGTCCGAAGCCTCTTCCGTGAAGAATAATTTCGTTGTCTAATTCTTCAATATGGAAATAGGCCGATTTTAACTTTAAGTCTGTGCGCATGTCCTTGGTTGGAAGAGATGTGTTTTTTTGCACGTAGTAAAAAGGACGCTTGTTGGCATTGCAATTCATACTTCCAGCAATACATTCGTCGGAATCGTTGAGTGAAATGTTTTTCGTCGATAAGTAGTTTTTCCAATCAGTGGAAGAAATTCGTTTTTCCCAGGTGCTGTTTGGCATTCCCATGCAATAGGGGTCTTTCTTTCCAACACAATAAGAAAGGTTCGACTTCCAGACGTCTTGCGCACTGCAGGTTTGTCCGCCGCAATTGCTATGAAAAAAAGCCGTGATTAACTGAGCGGCACTGTCAACAATAACTAAATTTTCTGTGGCCTTTACAGCGGTGAAAATATCGACGTCTTTTTTAGAAATGCCATGATAAACCTGGCAATGCGTTCCGTCGCAAACGTCATATCCAACATGTCTTTCGTGATTGCGAAGCGCGTAGGTTCGACTCAGAATAGCTTGCACTTTATAATATTCTAAAGGCTTATTCGCTCCGCCTTCTGCTTCAACCACACCGGCAACATATTCTTCAACGGGAAGTGTATTGATTACTTGAATTTTTTTCGTTGTAGGTTGAAGGGAAAATTCTCCTTCGTATTTGAAAATAAATGATTTTGAATTTTGCATCAAAGCGAAAAGCGCATTGTTTTTCAACGAAGAAAAACTCGCTTTCGAAGTTTGAATAGTTTTGTAAGGTTCCGTTTTTACTTGAATGTTTTTTCCATTCAACATAAAAACAACAGTCTGCTTGCTAGGAATGTGAAGATTTATGGTGTCGCACTGAATGTGGAAGCTGTCGGTGCATTGCACATAGAGATACGTCCATTGTTTTTGAGAAAGCAATTCCAAGCGAACAACTTGTCCGTGCAGGTGCAAAGACAGAAGTATTGTGCATAAGAAGAGGATGCTTGTTTTCACAAGTGCTAAACTACGTTTAGAAGAATTAAGCTTTTGATAGACCTTCAATATTTTTCAACATCAAGCTTGCCGTTAACTCCGAAGCCCCTCCGTTTCCAAGAGACGCTTTCAATTCAGCGTATGAGGCTAAAACGGCGTCGCGCTTTGTTCCTCCAAATAGAACTGCGCGCAATTCTTCTTCCGCTTGCGCAACATTCCATTCGTCTTGAATGAGCTCGCGAACCGCTTCGCGATTCAATAATAAATTCACCAAGGAAATGAATTTGATTTTAACCAAGCGCTTCGCAATGGCGAAAGAAATGGCGTTCGCTTTGTAGCAAACCACCTGAGGAGTGTTCAGCAATGCTGTTTCTAGTGTGGCCGTTCCGCTCGTCACAAGTGCAGCTTCGCTGGCTTCCAACAAATCGTAAGTAACGTTGTAAAACAAACTCACTTTGTGTTTTCCAATAATCTCCTTATAAATATTTTCAGGTAGCGAAGGAGCACCAGCAATTATAAACTGATGCTCGGGAAATTTATATTTCATTTCCAACATCACATTCAACATGCGTGTAACTTCTTGTTTGCGGCTTCCGGGAAGCAAAGCAATAATCGGACGCTCATCTAAGAAATAGCGTTTGCGAAATTCTTCCGGAGAAACGCGCTCGCGTTTGTTCACTTCATCGAGTAACGGATGTCCAACAAATTGAACATCCATGCCTTTCTTGGCGTAAAATTCTTTTTCGAAAGGAAGCACAGCGTAGAGCTCGGTAACGTCGCGTTTTATTTTATGAACGCGATTTTCTTTCCAGGCCCAAATTTGCGGAGCAATGTAATAGTACACCGGAATCCCTTGCTGCTTGGCCCATGCAGCAATGCGTAAGTTGAAACCGGGGTAGTCAATTAGAATAAGAGCGTCTGGTTTTTCATTCAGAATTTCATCTTTGCAACGCTGAATGTTTTTGAAAATAGTTCGGATGTTTTTCAGCACTTCCCAAAAACCCATGAAGGCTAAATCTTTGAAATGTGTTGAAATTTTCACGCCTTCTCGTTGCATTAAATCTCCGCCCCAACCCACGAGTTGAAGAGAAGGATCTTGCTTCAACATGGCCATGGCCAAATTGCTTGCGTGCAAATCGCCCGAGGCTTCACCTGCAATGAAAAAGAATTTTTTTCCTTGTTGCATCAGTACAAGTAAATGGCAACAGGCACGCTAACAATGACAACAGCAAGAAGTCCTTTGCAGAAGTTGTAATAATCTTGACGAATCATGACGAAGAACAAAATCACATCGAACAGAATACTCACCGTTACCAATTTATCGTGAAAGATGTCACTTCCTTGAACCAAAGTTTCAAAGAACCTTCCGAAGGTTTGACCATTGAGCTGTGCAATTAAAAATCCGAATACCACGAACCCAACGGCAGCTCCTAGAATGCCGGCAATAACGCCATAAGCGAACGTGTCTAACTTTCCTTTCTTTACTGCGGCCATTGTTGCAAGTGTTTAAGAGTATGATAAGCAGTTAAATCGTATTGAACAGGCACAGCAGAGACGTACATGTTTGCTAACGCGAATTCATCGGTGTCTTCGCCCTTGTCGTGATTGTGGAAAGTTCCCGTTAACCAGAAGTAATCTTTCCCACTCGGATCTTTTCTTTGTTCGAACCAGTCGTCATAGAAGGCTTCGGCCTGACGACCAAAACGAATGCCATTAATATCTTCAATATTTCCTTTCGGAATGTTAACATTCAAACAGAAATTTTCAGGAAGGTGTTCGTCATTCAAAACATTGCGAATGATAATTTCAGCGTAGTGCATAGATGCGGTGAAGTCCGCGTCTTCTGCATAGTCTTGAAGAGAGAATCCAAGAGAAGTAATTCCTTCCATGGCTCCTTCGAGTGCCGCCGACATGGTCCCGCTATATAGAACGTTGGTGGCAGAGTTGTTCCCGTGATTCACACCACTTAAAATGAGATCGGGTTTTTTCTTAATGATTTGCGAAATACCGAACTTCACGCAATCGGCCGGCGTTCCCGAGCACGAATAGGCCTGAACCCCTTCACCAAAGATGTTTTGCTCTTGCGCGCGAATGATGCCGTTTATGGTAACCGCATGTCCCATTCCACTTTGCGCTTTGTCTGGAGCAACCACGACTACTTGACCGAATTTCTTCGCAACTTCCACCAACGAACGAATACCTTTCGCGGTAATACCATCGTCGTTCACAACTAAAATCGTACGTTCTGAATTCATACTGCAAACATAAGCTTGAAAAGTAGCATCACTTGCCTCAGGTTCATGAATATTTCTTCATCTTTGCCCAAGATTTATAAACATATGAATGCATTCGTAGTAGGTGGTGTTCGCACCGCGATTGGAAGTTTTGGTGGAACGCTTGGTCCGGTTAGAGCCGATGATTTAGCAGCAGTTGCTCTATCTGAACTCATGAAAAAATTCCCCAACCTTGATCCCGCTGTTATTTCAGATGTGTTCATGGGATGTGCGAACCAAGCCGGAGAAGACAATCGCAACGTGGCGCGTATGGCGGTTTTGCTAGCCGGACTTCCGCATACCGTTCCAGCTGAAACATTGAATCGCTTGTGCGCTTCAGGTATGAGTGCTGTTGCTACTGCGGCGCGCGCAGCGCATGCGAATGAAGGCGATGTGTTTATAGCAGGAGGGGTAGAGCACATGACTCGAGGACCGTGGGTGATTTCGAAGACCAGTTCGGCTTTCGGAAGAGATGCACAAATGTTCGACTCTTCTTTCGGATGGCGTTTTGTGAATCCGAAAATGAAAGAGATGTACGGAGTAGATGCGATGGGTGAAACGGCAGAGAACTTGGCAGAGATGTTCAACATCTCGCGTGACGATCAAGATGCTTTCGCTTTGTGGTCGCAACAGAAAGCAGCGGCTTCCATTGATTTATTGAAGGAAGAAATTGTGAACGTTTCCATTCCAACAAAAAAAGGAGATCCAATTATTTTCAATACAGATGAATTTGCGAAAGCAGGAACTACAATAGAAGGTCTTGCTAAATTGCGCGCTTCATTCAGAAACGGAGGAACCGTTACTGCGGGTAACGCTTCTGGATTAAACGACGGTGCAGCAGCCTTGTTAATGGCGAGCGAGAACGGATTGAATGCACATGGGTTAACACCGTTGACGCGCGTCCTTTCCTCTGCAGTAAGCGGTGTAGAGCCGCGCATTATGGGCATTGGTCCGGTTGAAGCTTCGAAGTTGGCGTTGAAGCGTGCAGGATTGACGCTCGATCAAATTGATATTTTAGAATTGAATGAAGCTTTCGCGGCGCAAGTGTTAGCGTGTACGCGTCAGCTTGGATTGGAAGACAACGATGCGCGCATCAATCCGCAAGGAGGTGCCATTGCATTGGGTCATCCGCTTGGAATGAGCGGTTCGCGCTTGGTTCAGACGGCTTCAATGCAATTGGCTCGTAGCAATAAGAAATACGCTTTGTGCACCATGTGCATTGGCGTTGGACAAGGATATGCAGTTGTTTTAGAACGCGTTTAATTATGGCGAATATTTTTGAATTCAACGGATACATTCCAGTCATTCACGAATCGGCGTTCATTCATCCGAATGCAACCGTAACGGGAAATGTCATTATTGGAAAGAACGTTTACATTGGTCCGGGTGCCGCTATTCGCGGAGACTGGGGACAGATCATTATTTCAGACGGATGCAACGTTCAAGAGAATTGCACCATTCACATGTTTCCGGGAACTACAGTTGTTCTTGGAGAGAACGCGCACATTGGTCACGGTGCCATTGTGCACGGCGCGCAGATAGGCGCAAACACGTTGGTTGGAATGAATGCGGTGTTAATGGACGATGTAATTGTGGAAGAAGAGTGCATCATTGGCGCCTTGTGTTTTGTGCCTGCGAAAACTGTTGTAGAAAGAAGAAGTGTGATGGTTGGAAATCCGGCCAAGAAGGTGAAAGAGGTGAGCGATCAGATGTTGGAATGGAAGACCGAAGGAACAGGATGGTATCAGCGTTTGCCGGAGGAATGTCGTAATACCTTGCGTGCTGTTGAACCGCTTCGAGAAATTCCAGCGGACCGAAAGGTTCAGGATACGAAGGGCTATAATGCCTGGCACGAGCGGAAGTCATGAGTTTTCAGTTTAAGCAATTCAAAGTAGAGCACAGCAACTCTTCCATGAAAGTGGGAACAGACGCGGTGTTGCTCGGTGCATTCATTCAAACAGAAAAACAAGAAAAGATTTTAGAAGTCGGAACCGGATGTGGCGTTGTTGCGCTCATGCTCGCGCAGGAGGGAAATCGTGTTTTAGCGATTGACATTCACGCACCGTCGGTGGAAGAGGCACAGAAGAATTTTAGCTCTTCTGTATTTGCGCCATTGCTCATGGCCGACGAGATTGATTTTTTCAAGCTTCAAGCACCTGTGAAATTCGATCGCATTGTTTCGAATCCTCCTTTTTTTCAAAACAGTTTACAAGCCCCCGACGAAGCGCGCAATGAGGCACGCCATGCTGTGAACGATTGGGTGAAACGCTTTTGGGAACGCGCTCAAAAGTTAACCGGCAGAGTGAATGTCATTATACCCGTTGAAGTCTTCGACGAGTGGAAACGCGAAAGTGAATTGTCGAATTTTTTCTTGGTGAAGAAATGCACCGTCTTTTCTCGCGCTGATAAACCCGCTATTCGTTTCATCATAGAATTTTATAGAATTGAACAACCGTTGGAAGAAACTTCTCTTGTTCTTATGAATGAAGATGGGACGAGGACGAAGGAGTATTCGGAGTTTGCGGAAGCATACTATATGTAATCCTGAGGATCAATTGCTACGCAATCAATCACTTCGTGATCAATTCTTCGAATCAATCTTTCAGATCAATTGCTGCGCAAAAATCCTGCGGATTAATCGGAACGATTGATGGCTTTGCGATTGATTCGAAGAATTGATCTGATGAAATCAGATTGATCACCGAAGGTGAGTGTTATTCCTCAATTTCCAACAGAACACTCAACAACACCTGCAACTCCCTAACCTTATCGGCATTGTTCTGAGAGATGTAGTGATGACTTAGCGCGTTAATGTTGCGAGTAACAACATCGGCGTTGGAACATGGATCGAAGAAACGCTGATCCAAGGGTAAATGCTGATTGGAAATAAACTGCTCTATCTCTTCGCGATCGAGGATAGAACCGCCTGCAGCTGGATTGATATAAAATAAAATTTCGTCCGTGTCGGTTTCGCCTTCAGGCAACAACCAATCGGGCATTTGTTCAACATAACACAACAAGAAATGGCCCGGTAAATTCACGCCGTAAATAGGCAAGTCTAAACTGCGAGCCAACAATAAATAAAGCGTGCCCATGCTTAATGAAGTACCCGTCTTCGAATTCAATACTTCGAACAACGAATGAGGTGCGTTCTGAATTTCTCCAGACACACTCGTATATCCACAAAGCTTAAATAAAATATGATTCAAAACATTTACCGTTTCCAAAGCGGTTAAACGGTCGTTCAACTCCAACCAAATATCCTGACGCAGTCTTGAGAACAAATAAGTAATCTCCTCACTCGGAACATTGCGCTGATAATACTTATTCAAAATCAACATTCCTTCCAACAACTCTTGCTCTCCCTTCTGCCATTCTTTAATTGCAGTGTAGGTCGTCTTGTACTGAATATTCGCAATAATCTCTGACAAGCGCTGCAAGGCCAACGGGTCACCATCTCCAATAATGAAGTGGTCTTCTAGCGTATGCAAGACTTCCTCGCCCTTCTCGGTAATAGCCTCACGAACCGTGTTGAAGATTACTTCATCGGGATCGTCGAGCAATTGAATTAAAGCGTGAATATCAGTTCGACTCATGTTGGGTGTTTGATTAACAAGGCCAAATCTATTTTATGCTTTACACTTTTACACGGCGGTTTTAAGTCTTTATTCACACCGAATTTTTAGTAAGTGGAAAACAGACTGACAGCTTGTCTCTATTATTCATGAATCTTCGTTGTGGAATAGCTGTTGTAATAAAGCACGAATGATTTTACCACAAGACCGACAAAAACTTCTAGACTCATTCTTGTGGTCTTCCATCTTTATTCTTCTATTTATCATTTCGTTCTACGGTTCGCGATACATGAACATTTCTCTTTCCAATTTCGGAGTTGAACCGCGCACCTGGAAAGGCCTTCTTCATATGCCAAGCATGCTCTTCGTGCACGCCTCGCCCGAACACCTTTGGAATAACGTCCTAGCTTTCTTCATTCTAACAGCCACACTCTTTTTTTTCTATTACGAAATCGCTATTCCCGTATTCTTAATCATGTGGGTTTTCTCTCCAGTTATTCTTTTTGTAATTGGAAGAGATAACATTCACGTTGGCGCTAGCGTTCTGATCTACGCCGAATTCGCTTTTCTTTTCTTCAGTGGAATATTTCGAAAGAATCTAAACACGAAGCGAATCTCCATGGCAGTCGGATTTGTTTACGGATACACTGTCTGGTATATGTTTCCCATTGAACAACAAGTTTCGTGGGAAGGACACATTAGCGGATTTATATGCGGAATTATGCTAGCGTGGTATTTCCGGAAGCAAGGTCCGCCGGAGCCTGTGTATAGACACGAATTAGAGCCAGAACTTAGCGATGAAGATCCGTTTTGGTTGGAGACAATTCAAGAAAAAGATGAAAAACCGACCTTATCAGATTCGAATAGTGAATAAGTTCACATTCAACCCCTAATTTATTTCGAAACGGACTGCTTTATATTTGTCGGGTAAACTAGATTAAAGACAGCACATGAAATTCATTGTCAACTCCCTCGGCCTTTTAAAACAATTACAATTGTTAAACGGTGTATTGAACTCGAACAATACCCTTCCCATCCTCGATAACTTCTTGTTCGAAATGAAACAAGACGAGCTTACACTTTCCGCATCTGACTTGGAAACAAGCATGAACACGCGTATGGATATTCAATGCAAGGAAGAGGGAATGATAGCAGTGCCTGCGAAATTGTTATTAGATATCTTGAAGAGTCTTCCAGATCAACCGTTAACATTCGATGTAGACGGAAAGACATTCGGAATTGAAATCACCAGCGATAACGGTAAGTACAAACTAACCGGACAAAATGGCGATGAGTTTCCAAAGGCCCCAGCAATGGGAGCTTCAAAAGCGTTGTTAATTGGTGCAGATGTACTGAACAGAGCCATCTCTAAAACCATCTTCGCTGCAGGTAATGACGATATGCGTCCTATCATGTCAGGTGTGTTCTTCGAAATTGAACCCGAAAGCGTTCGCTTCGTTGCAACAGATGCACATAAGTTAGTGCGTATGACACGTTCAGACATTGGTGGAGAGTCTGCAGCATTCATTGTTCCTCGCAAACCGTTGAACTTATTGAAAGGAGCTCTTTCTTCTTTGAAGTCTGAAGTGAACATGCAATACACAGAAAACAATGCGATGTTTACTTTCGAAAACGTAACACTCATGTGTCGTTTAATTGAAGGAAAATATCCAAACTACGAGGCAGTTATTCCGAAAGAGAATCCGTTCAAACTTACCATCGATCGTTTAGACTTCTTGAATTCCATTAAGCGTGTAAGCATCTTCGCGAACCGTTCTACGAATCAAGTGCGTTTGAAATTAACTGGAAGTGAAATTCAATTGTCTGCGGAAGACTTAGACTTCGCGAACGAAGCACACGAGCAGTTGGCTTGTACATTCGTTGGAGACAATATGGAAATTGGTTTCAACTCACGCTTCTTGCAAGACATGTTAAATAACCTAGATGCCAATAACGTTCATGTTGAAATGAGCGCTCCAAACAGAGCAGGTATCATTACCGAAGTAGAGAAGTCGTTCGAAAACGAAGACATCTTAATGTTGGTTATGCCAGTTATGTTGAACGGATAATTCAAGTCGAAAAAAAGAATTTTCAAACGCCCGTTCATCGGGCGTTTGTTGTCTCTAAACGTTTTTAAACTACCTTTAAGAAAATGGTTACAAAAGAAGAAATAGTAAAAGACTGGCTTCCCCGTTATACGGGAACACCACTTGAAGGATTTGGCGAGTACATCATACTCGTGAACTTTCACAAGTACCTCGATATTTTTTCGAAAGAAAATAACGCGCCGGTAATTGGTGAAGACAAGCCCATGCAAACGGTTACTGCCAATAACATTACCATTATTAATTTCGGAATGGGAAGCGCCATGTGCGCAACCATCATGGATTTACTATCTGCCATTCATCCGAAAGCCGTTTTGTTTTTAGGTAAATGCGGCGGATTGAAAAAGACGCGCATAGGAGATTTAATACTTCCCATTGCTGCTATTCGCGGAGAAGGAACAAGCAATGAATACATGCCTCCTGAAGTACCTGCATTGCCTTCGTTTCGATTGCAAATGGCTGTTTCCGCGGCTATTCGCGCACACGCGTGCGACTACTGGACAGGCTCTGTGTACAGCACGAACCGCAGAGTTTGGGAGCACGACGAGAAATTCAAACAGTATTTAACAGACATTAAGTCTACAGCCATTGATATGGAAACAGCAACGCTGTTCACGGTAGGTTTTGCTAATAAAATTCCGCGTGGAGCCTTGCTTTTGGTTTCAGATAACCCTATGGTTCCAGAAGGAGTGAAGACTTCGAAAAGCGATGAAAGTGTTACGGTGAATTACGTGGCGCTTCAACTTTCAATAGGCATTCAAGCGTTGAATGAATTGCGCGATTCTGGAGATTCAGTGAAGCACATGCGCTTCGAATAAAACTAAACCAATCCGGCAATCATGAGTGTTCCCATTACGAATAGGAACACCATCACTGTTTTTCGTATCCACTCAATGCTTGTTTTCTTTAGGAATTTATTTCCAATCAAAGCCCCGCTCATTCCGCCAATAAGCGCTAAGGCCATGGGTACATATATTTCATGTTGAAGGAATAACTGGAAGGAAGCCGCGTATGTAAATATTCGAACAGCGTCTACAATGAAGGCCAAGGCTGCGCGCGTTCCAATAAACACTTGTTTGTCTTCAAAATGATTCATGAGGAACGCGCTTCGAATAGCTCCTTGTTGCCCGCTCAGTCCGCCGAAGAATCCGCTGAAGAGACCGCCAATCCATAATATGCGCGGAGCCTTATTCACACGAACTAATGCATTTGAGTATTCCATAGCTGCAAGAAGAATGAGCACAAAGCCCATGACAACCCCAAGCAATGTGGTTTCAACATCAGTATGCCAAAATTGGAGATGCACAGGTTGCTGCAATTGTGCGAGATAATTCAGCGCTTCGGCGCCCAGGAAAGCACCAACGGCAGATGGAATTCCAAATTGAATCACAGTCTTCCAATGCGCATATTTTCCAACTAAAGTTAACTTGAAAACATTGTTCAAGAAGTGAACAATGGCAGTAGCGAACACCGCCGTCTGCAAATCGAAGAACACCGCCATAACCGGAAGTAGCAGGGTTCCAAATCCGAAACCGCTGAAAAAACTAATTCCAGATCCGAGCAACGCAACAACAAGAATGAGGACGTATTCCATTCCACAAAAATAATCTTCTTCGTCTGCTAATTTTTTCTTTTCTTTGAACTGTCCATGAACGCCAAGAACAACGCCCAACTTCAATATAAAAATAGACTGAAAGAACGTCAAGCTTCTTTTCAATCGGAAGAATTGGTTCGCGGTATTTTGGCTCATGACCGTTTGGCTCTGGCTTCAGCGTTAACCCTGCTCGAAAGCAATAGAGCGGAGCACATGCAGATTATGGATGAAGTCATTGAAAAGATTCTTCCCTTCACAGGAAACTCTTTGCGCATAGGAATTACCGGGGTTCCCGGAGTGGGAAAATCGACTTTCATTGAAGCTCTCGCACGCGAAGTTTTTCAAAATGAAGAAAATAAATTAGCCGTCCTCTCTATAGATCCTTCGAGTCCGATTTCGAAAGGAAGCATTCTGGGCGACAAAACCCGCATGAACGAATTGTCGTTGCATCCGAATGCTTATGTTCGTCCCTCACCATCAAGCTCACACCTCGGCGGCGTGAACCGCAGCACACGTGAAAGCATTTTGCTCTGCGAAGCGGCCGGATACAACATTGTCTTGGTTGAAACAGTAGGAGTAGGGCAGAGCGAAACCGCTGTGCACGCCATGACCGATTTCTTTTTATTGTTGATGTTGGCCGGCGCTGGCGATCAGCTGCAAGGCATTAAGCGCGGTATCATGGAATTAACCGACGCCATGGTCATTACAAAGGCCGACAGTGGAAATGAACTAAAAGCTGAACGAGCAAAAGGCGAATACACTTCCGCTTTGCATTTATTTCCGCAACGCGAAAACAATTGGATGCCACAAGTCTTTACAACTTCTTCGTTGGAGGCAAAAGGTATAGATGTCGTTTGGAAGGAAATAGACAAGTTTAATCGTTGGAGTATCTCTAACGGATGGAAGGAAGAGAATCGGAAACGTCAATTGATAAGCAGTTTCGAGGAGCAAACTCAGAATGTGCTTTTCCATCAGCTTCAAAACAAGCCGAACTTCAAAGAGAAATATGAATCGACGTTGAATCGCGTGGTTTCGAAAGAATTGTCCGCGCACCGCGCTGCTGAAAGTTTTATTGCTTTGTTCTTCACGGCGTGATTAATTTAGCCGTATGAACGATATTCCTGGTAAAGTATTAATTCCATTTGCATTTCTCGCTTGCACATTGATCAATGTGTACTTTTATTTATCGAAATTCCTAAGTGAATCAAACACGTTTTGGTTAAACGCATACGCTGAAATACGCGCGCATTGGGCGTTATTTATGTTCTTGAATTTCTTAGGGGTGGCCTCTGTAGCTGTGGATCACATTGTGAAGTACGACAAAATCAATAAGCCGAAGCGTACCATTCTTAGTTTATACGTCGTGGTTTTGTTGGTAGCCTTCTTCACCCAAATCATTTGGGGAATTTTAGAGATCTACATAACCGGAGAAATCAACTAACTGTATTTCTTTCGAAAGTCTATTTTTATTTGCATTCGCTCAAGAGCGAGCTCAAGCAGCTGCGCAGCGGCTTCCGAGGGAACATGCGATGTGACTTTATTCGCAATGGTGCTCTCGGTAATGTCTGCGGTATATAAGAATCTTCTCAAATTCGTAGGGGCAGATTTCAATTGGACTTGAAAAAAAACGTATAGATAGTCATAGCCGTTTTCATGACCTGGTGCATCATTCATCTGAAATCCCGCTAGCGTCAGGTCCTTCAGCATTTGAAGAAAAACATCTTCCGTTATTTGTTTGGAAGGAAGATTCACGATTCACGTTCCAATAAAAAAGAAGCCAAGTTGCGAAGTGCTAATTTCTTTTCCTCAGGAACTGCGATTGCATTCAAGTGTTCCAATGCACTTGTGTAAAACGCTTCGCTTTTAGCCAACGTCACTGCATCTGCTTTCGATTTAGAAAAGAGGTGAAGGGTGGAAGTTATTTTCGCGTGCGGATTATCGGAGTTACCATGCAATGATTTCAATTCAGCAGGAATGCTTTTGTCTTCATGATTGGCAGTGTGCAAATACAAATACGTTTTCTTGTCGGAAAGAATATCGCCACCCACTTGCTTTCCGAATTTTTCCGGATCTCCGTAGGCATCTAAATAATCGTCGCGCAACTGAAATGAAAGTCCCAAGTGCTCTCCGAATAATCTCAAATGCTCTTGATCTTCCTTCGAAGCATTGGCTGCAATGGCTCCAAGTCTTAACGCGCATCCCAACAATACCGCTGTCTTCAAGCGAATCATTTCCAAATATTCATCTAGACTTACATCTTCACGCTTCTCAAAGTCCATGTCCATCTGCTGTCCTACACAAACCTCCCAAGCTGTCTTGTTGAAGCAACGGAACAATTCAACAAATTTATCTTCCTGATTTTTTAGCAGTAGATCATACGATTGTACCATCATGGCATCTCCACTTAACACAGCAGCATTGACATTCCATTTTTCATGTACCGTTTGCTTTCCGCGACGAAGCGGAGCGTTGTCCATAATGTCGTCATGCATAAGTGTGAAGTTGTGAAAGACTTCTACCGCAAGGGCTTGAGAGATAACGCTTTCAGCATTTCCATTAAAAAGTTCATGTCCAAGTATGGTTAGGACAGGACGTATTCGCTTTCCACCCAACGACAATAAGTAGCGAATAGGCTCTGCTAGGTTTTTGGACTCTTGTGGGATTTCCCAAATCGACAGAGCTTTTTCAACGGAAAGTATGTGATGATCGAATTTCATGATGAGAAGACAATTGTTGTCCTGTTTTGTTTAGTTGGCTTAGAACTTCAAAGATAAGCCTACTATTTTTTTGTAGGTTAAGGACTGATTGAATATCTTGTCAGAAATTTTTATTGCATGAGGAATCTTTATACCACTTTTTTTTTAGCAATCGTGTCTCTTTGTGTGAATGCGCAGGATAAACGGCAGACCATTTTATTGAATCCAGATATTATTCAAGTTGAATACCTTGGGGAAACCGTTGCTCTTCGCGACTTTGTTGCGGATCCAAATTTCCCGAATGAAGTAACGAAAGTGGCCAAACCCGGTTACAAGCCAAGAAAAAACTGGAAGCTTTATCCAGAGATTAATCCAGATGCCTTACCGAAGGGAATGGACCCAGCGTTGCAAACAGAATATCCTCATCCGGCAACAGATGATCGTGGGTTAACACAAAGCTTCAACGGGATTGGTAACACAAACGTTGATCCTGCGGATCCAACGATTGATGTTGGACCGAACCACGTGATTCAAATGATCAACGGATCATCTGGATCTTATTTCAAGATTTGGAACAAGTCAGGTGTTCAACTTCAGGCACAACAATATTTCGATACCTTCTTTGGTCAGCCAGCTGGAGCTGGAGACCCTATTGTGGTATACGACGGATTGGCCAATCGTTGGTTAATGAGTGAGTTCACCACCGCGGGAAACAAATTCTCTATTGCGGTTTCTTCAACAGCAGATCCAATGGGCACGTGGTACAAATACACATTTACTGCGCCCCAGTTCCCTGACTATCCGAAATATTCAGTTTGGAACAATGCCTATATCATTACTTCGAACGAAAGTAGTCCTGCTATTTATGCAATCGATCGCACCACCATGCTCGCAGGTGGCACATCAACTACTGCGCAACGTTTCACTTTAACATCATTCGGAACCATTGGTTTTCAGGCGGCAACTCCTGTGAATTGCGATGGAATTACGGCCCCTCCAACAGGAACTCCCGCATACGTCATGCGCATGCGCGACGATTCTTGGGGAGCAACATCAGATGCGCTTGAAATATGGGCATTCAACATCAACTGGACCACTCCAGCAAGCACATCACTTACTCAAGTTGCAACCTTGCCTATTGCAGCGTACAACTCTTCTTTATGCGGATACACAGCTTTTGCATGTATTCCTCAGCAAGGCTCAACCACCACATTAGATCCCATTCGCGAGGTTCTGATGAACCGCATTCACTACCGCAATTTCGGTACATATGAAAGTATTGTTTGTTGTCACGCAGCCGATGTAGATGGAAATGACAAAGCTGGAATTCGTTGGTACGAATTACGCAGAACGGGCGGAACAACAGGTACTTGGTCTATCTATCAACAAGCGACTTATTCTCCTGATGTGAACCACCGTTGGATGCCGTCCATTGGAATTTCTGCTACTGGAAATATTGGTTTAGCTTACAACGTTTCAAGTTCTACGATGTACCCATCTTTGCGATACACCGGGCGTCGCTCATGCGATCCTTTGAACACCATGACTGAACCTGAAACCGTTATCGTTGCAGGTACTGCTGCTAACGCAAGCAATCGTTACGGTGACTATAGTGCCATGGGGACAGATCCTACAGATGGAGAAACTTTTTGGTTCACGGGTATGTACAATCCTGCTTCGGCGTGGTCTACGCGTGTAGCTGCATTCTCTATTCCGGGTTGCGCTGCAACGGTTCAATTCGCAAGCAACACTTCTTCGGTAAACGAAAGCAGTGCCAACGTGAATAACAACTGTTTAGATTACGTTGTTGTAAATATTCCAATTTCTATTGGAACAGCGCCAACTCAAACAACTACGGCAACTGTTAACATTACGGGCGGAACAGCTACTAATAATGTAGATTATGTTGTAGTAACCCCAATGGTGACATTCAATTCAACAACAACTACAGGTAACATTGTTATCAATGTTTACAACGATGATTATGTGGAAGGAAACGAGACAATTACTTTAGGTTACACGCTCAATGCAAACGGAGGAAATGCTCAAGCAGGTACTTTGAATCAAACGGTTACTGTAACGATCAACGACGATGATGTTGTTCCTTCAGGAGTTACTGTTCCAACAACGGTATTTACTCAAAACTTCAATACTGGGCTTGCGCCATTCACAACAGTGAACCCTTCGGGAAACACCCCTTGGCAAGTGGGATTGGCTGCTGCTGCTACAACTACGGCCTACACCGTTCCAACAACGAATACCACACAGTTCGCTTGGATCAACGACGATGCTTGTAACTGCACGCAAGCAAACGTTGATTTGAAATCGGCGGTGTTTAGTTTGGCAGGATACACTGGAGCTTCGCTTACTTTCGATGCGTTCTTCCTTGGAAATACCTATCAAACGTTTACAGAGACTGCGAAGGTGAAAATCTCGACCAACGGCGGAACAACATTTACAAATATTTATACCATTCCAGGAAATACGGCTTGGGCTCCATACACAGTAGATCTAACCCCATACATTGGAAATGCAAACTTGATGCTTGCGTTTAACTATGGTGATGGTGGCGGCTATCTTTATGGTTGCTCTATTGATAACGTGATCGTCACTGGACAAGCAGCCGCGGGTATTCAAACGGCAGTGAATACTGCAGCTCCAGATCAAGCATATTTAGGTCCGAATGGAATAGTATATTTTTCTGATCCAACGGCATCAAAGATTATGATGAAGATTCAAAATAATTCTTCGTTCGATTACGGTTGTTTAGATGTAATGGTAGATCGTCAGGGAACTACACCTACAACAGCCGCCTTCACAACGAACAATGCACCGGACTTTTTAATGTCGAAGACTTTCAAAGTTGTTCCAACAAATAATTCCGCAACAGGAAACTATACGATTACACTTTACTACAAAGAGAATGAAGTTGCAGCTTGGGAAACCGCTACAGGCAACAGCCGCAACAACATTGAAATGATTAAAGTAAACGGAAACTCAAGTGCAATCTCTGCTGTTACTCCGGCTAACTTTGGAACATTTACCATTGCTGATATGCCAGCAACAATTGGTGCATTCGGAACCGATGTGACCTTTACTTCAACCTACTCAACCGGATTCTCTGGATTCGGAATGGGAATTTACAACTCAGCACCTGTTGTTCCAGTAGCGAGCTTCACGGCGCCAAATTCAGCTTGTATGAACACGACTGTCTCGTTCACCAATACTTCAACAGGAACTCCAGCAACTTACTTGTGGAATTTTGGAGATGGACAGACTTCAACACTTGCAAATCCTACCCACACATATGGAATGCCAGGAGTATACATAGTAACACTTACAGTAACGAATGCAGCTGGAAATAATTCAATAACCCATGGCATATCGGTTCTACCTTCTGTTACGTATTATGCAGATGCAGATGCAGATGGTTATGGAAGTGCGAGTCCAACACAAGTTGGATGCACACCTCCCGCCGGATATGTAGCAAACAATACAGATTGCAATGATGCTGTTGCAGCGATTAATCCAGCAGCTGTTGAAGTTTGTAACGCGGCCGATGAAAACTGTAACGGTTTAATCGACGAAGGAATTGCAACAAACCTTTATTACGCTGATGTTGACGGCGATGGATTCGGTAATCCGAATGCTTCAGTAAGTAATTGTGCGCAACCAGTAGGATACATTTCAAACAACACAGACTGCGCAGACAACGCGGCTGCTGTTAATCCGAATGCAATTGAATTGTGTAACAATAACATCGATGATAACTGCAACGGGCTTATCGATGATGCCAACGGAGTAACCAGCCAACAAAACATATCGTTGTGTCAAGGTGAATTTATTACTGTTGGAAATAACACGTACAATACTGCAGGTGTATTCACAGATGTATTGGCTTCGGCAAATGGTTGTGATAGCATAGTGACTACTACTATTGCGGTAACGCAATATCCAATTGTTTCTTTAACATCTTCAGCAGACACGCTTTGTTCAAACTTCTTGGATATTGGACAATTAACGGCAACACCAGCAGGCGGTGTGTTCGGTGCACCAGCAACTTCAACCGGAGCTGTTAATTCAGCGACAGTTGGAAATGGTGTTTATGATATCACTTACACCTATGACGTCAACGGTTGCGCAACAACCTCAACGGTAACTGTTGTTGTAGATATTTGTGGTGGAGTAGAAGAGAATGCTTTGTCAATGGTTGTAGCGTATCCTTCTCCAGCAAACGAAAACATTTCGTTTAAAGGTTTAGAGTTAGGAGCACCTATTCAGTTGTTCGACGCTACGGGAAAACTCGTTTACAGCTCGAAAGTAAATAGAGATGTGGTAACACTTAACGTGAAAAATTACGCAGAAGGTGTTTACACTTTGAAATCTGAAAAAGCAGGAAAAGTAGGAAGCGTTAGCTTCTTAGTGAAACACTAATACTGTTTATTGCCCCAGGGCTTGAACAATAGTTTGCAAATGCGTTGCAGTGGTCTGAATAGATTGTTGCAACGCATTTGCTTCTTTCTGCTGTGTGTTAACAGCAGCTTCAGCATCGCTAACAACCTTCCAATCGGCGCTGCACGAATAAATCTTCGTCTTTCCTTGCGTGTTTGTTTTGAATGAATTCACTGCCATTTGCAAATTCATTTTAATGCGACTGATTTGCGTAACATCAGTGTTTATTTTTTGAAGATCGGCGCTGAGATCTTTGCACAGCGCTGGTTTAGTCGTTGAGTATTTCGCAATTAATTCTGCAACTTGTTTTTGGTATTGTGTTAATTGATTTCCGACTTCCTTTTGATTTTCAGTCAAATCTGAAATGGCTTTTTCAAATTGTGTTGTGTATTGTGCGACATCACATAATTGAATGGTTGGAACAATGCTCTTCGTTACATAGGTGTTGAACGCAGTTGCGTTTTCTACAACAGTGTTTCCATCATTTTGAATATTCTCAAGGGTAGATTTCAACGCAGCTTTCGCATCTTTTACTTTTTCCCACTCCGGTGTTCCCGATTGAATTTTATCTTTTCCTTTCGTATAATCTTTAAACTGAATGTAAATCTGATTTACAAACAATCTCTTCTCATCAATGGTCTTCATCTCGGCATCAATTCCAGAAAGCATCTGATCTGCCTGAACCAATGCAGGCGATTTCTGATCGCACTGAATCTCATGATATTCTTTTTCCATTGCAGAAACCTGTCCATTGAGTTTTTGAATGGTAGCATTCACCTGATCCACCGTTGACTTCAAGCTTGAATCAACTTCGTTCGTTGTATAGTAAACAGAGCAACTCGTAAGAGATAGGGCAATAAGACAAGAGGAAATAAGAGTCAATTTGAAATTCATGATGAAAAGTTTGTGAGGCGAAAGTAAGGGCTCTATTCTTAATTGAACAAATTGAATATTAAGTGTAGTTTGATTTTATTGATTTTGATTAGGATTGCTAATTTAACATGTGATTAATATCAATATTTAATACAATATCCTTAACTTTATGCGATAACTATTCAACTAAACCGTAAAAAATGTACAACGAACAAATCGAAAATCTCATTAACATGGCTTTGGCCGATGGTGAGTTAACAGAAAAAGAAAAACAAATTCTATTCAAGAAAGCTGAAGCAGCTGGTCTTGATTTAGATGAATTTGAAATGGTTTTGGATGCAAAATTGTTTGAAAAACAAAAGACAGCAGCGGGCACTGCGGCTCCAAAATCCGACAAATTAGGAGATGTTAGAAAATGTCCTGCTTGTGGTGCTATAGCTGAGACTTTCGCTACAAAATGTAGTGATTGCGGAACGGAATTTAGAGGCGTGGAGGCATCACAAAACTTGATTAAGTTTTTCGAAAAGCTAGATGAAATTGAAGCGAATAGAAAAGATAGTATTTATTCTACCGATGATTCTTCAAACAATATTGGAATAGGTACAATTCTTAAATGGATGTTTTTCTGGCCATTCATGTTGCCTCTTAAAATTGTAAATTTCTTTCTGAATAAGTCAAAGCCAGGAAAGTGGTCTACAACCGATTCTCGCAAAGAAGAATTAATTATGAATTTCCCAGTGCCTGTCTCTAGAGAAGAAATTTTAGAGTTCTTGAGTTTGGCAACAAGTAAAATTAACAGCAATACTTATTTCAATGCTTTCACCGAAGAAACCAAGTATAAGGACACTTGGAATAAAATATGGCTGAAGAAAATTGAGCAGATTCACTCGAAAGCTTCTATCGCTATGAAAAACGATAAGAAGTCATTCGAAGATGTAGATAAGATGGCCAATCAGGCGCGTGCTGCTGTTAAAAGTAATAACACAAAAGTGATTCACTTTGCAATTCTTTTTGCTGTAGTGGTAGTAGTTTTAATTGTAATGGCTGTTATTTCAAGTAATTCAGAAGATACAGCGAAAGTTGCTCAAAAAGGAGAGAATGCTAAGATTGAGACTCTTATTAAATCAGGAAGTTTTGATGAAGCAGACAAAATGATTCTTGAGTTGAAAGATGATAAGCAAATTGTTGAAATGAAGAGTAAATTGCAATTGGCGCAATTGACCATTAAACTTGATGCTTTAAAGGGAATGCTAAGTTCTAAAGATTATGAAAATTTAGCTTTAGAGTTAGGAGGGATTGTTTGGATTAAGAATAGCAAGGATAATGACGGTACAGAGTCAATCGAAAGAGAAAGTTTCAAAATCTTTATTAAAAAGAAGGAAGCTATCAACAATCAGATGCCCGAGGAAAATAGAATTGAAATAGAGACGGAGTATTCTTTGTAAAAAAAACTAAATCAAAAAAATAAATGGGACTTTTTGGAAATAAATCGGAAGGCGGAATGATGGATGTCATTCGCTGCGATGAACAAGAATATTTAGTTTGGAAATGGCGACCATCGGGTGCTGCAAATTCCACCAATAAAGAAAACGCTATTCGTTTTGGAAGCAGCTTGCGAGTTAAAGATGGCGAATTAGCTGTCTTCGTTTACAAGCAGAAAGATGGGGCTATGCAGGATTATATTGTTGGTCCTTACGATCAGACGATTAAAACCGCAAACTTCCCTGTTCTTTCGGGTATAGTAGGAGCAGCCTTTGGCGGGGCATCTCCCTTCCAAGCGGAGATCTACTTTATCAATTTGGCGGGAAACGTTCCAATTAAATTTGGCGTTCCTTACTTCAATATAACAGACAGTCGTTTGCCTGATTTTCCAGTTCCGATGTCGGTTCGTGGTCAAATTATTTTCAATATCACGGACTATAAATTATTCATCAAGAATACACGATTAATCAATTTTGAACTTGATGATTTCAAGAACCTGGTGAAGTCAGCTGTTACGAGCAGTGTGAAGTCAGGAGTAATGAATATAAACAGAACCAATCCATTGAATTTGGTTCAGATAGAAGAGAATCTTGATTTCATAAATGAGACTTTAAAGGCAAAATTAAAGGACGCTTTCTCTGAAGATTTTGGTGTAAACTTGAAACGCTTTGATATTGATTCGCTTGAAATGGATCAAGAAAGTGAAGGGTACAAAAAGCTCCTTAAGGTAACACGCGATCAGCAAGAGAAAATGTATGCTGCTCAGACCGATGTTAACGTTAAGAATTTAAATGACATGCAAAGCATTAACGCTGGTAATATGGAAGAAACTCTTCGTATTCAACGTGAAGAGGCTCAGCGTGCTCAGAAACTGCAAACGGAAACCAACTTCATTGGTGCGCATGGACTTAACCAGCAAACAGATGTTTTAAAAACAGCTGCTTCTAGTTTAGGCGAAATGGGAAGCATGGGTGGAGGAGGAGCAATGAATCCTGCAGGAATGATGACAGGCATGATGATGGGCGGAGCAATGGGAACGCAAATGGCTGGCATGATGAACAACATGGGGCAGCAAGCGCAAAACCAACAAAATGTTCCACCACCACCACCGCAGATACAATACAGTGTTGCTGTTAACGGACAAACGATGGGGCCTTACAACATGCAGCAGTTGCAGCAGATGGCTCAGAACGGACAACTGACAACAACAACGCTTGTTTGGAAACAGGGAATGGCAGGTTGGGAAGCAGCAGGAGGTGTGAATGAACTTTCGAGTTTGTTTGGTTCAATGCCACCACCGCCACCACCACCGCCAATGCCATAATTATTGTTGTTCCTAGAATAGGAAACAAAAAGAAATATATGGCGGAATCCGAAAAGCCTTTCGAGTAGGAAAAACAGAAAAAAAATGTATAAGTAATGAGTTTTTTATCAAACTTAATGGGAAATGCGACGGAATTGAATCCGGCAGAATTGCAAACAGAATTCGCAAGTGTATTGTTTGACGGTGAGAATATTGAAGCAGCCTTTAAAATCTTCAGAGACAAATGGGTGTTTACCAACAAACGTTTAATCATGCAGGATGTTCAAGGTATGACTGGTTCAAAAAAAGAATATCACACCGTTCCGTATAAATCAATCACGCATTTCTTAGTGGAGACTGCAGGTTCTTTTGACGCTGATTGTGAATTGGAAATTTGGATTTCAGGTTCACCAACATCATTAAAGAAAGAGCTTAAAAAAGGAATTGATGTAGTAGGTCTTCAAAAGACGTTAGCATCTTATATCTGTAAATAATTAGTTTATGAACGACGATAGCTTTTTTTCAATGAATCGGTTAATGGAATTCGGTATGGGCATGGCTGTAGCACAGCAAATGGTCGGTACTATGAATTCAGCAATGGAAAACATGAAGGTGAATGGGGTGGCACAAGCGAACAACGCTATGGTAGCGCCGCTCTATTATGCTGTTCTCGATGGTAATCCAGCGGGTCCCTTTTCTGAAAAAGAGTTTTCTCGTTTAATAACTGAAAAGAAAATTACGAAAGATACTTATGTTTGGAAACCAGGAATGTCTCATTGGCAATTCGCTGAAAGGCTTCCTGACGTTCTGAAATTAGTAGCATTAACTCCACCGCCTTTTACACCAAGTATATAATTACAACTATGAAGACTCAAGTTAAATTTTTTCAATTAATTATTGCAATTGCAATAAGTGCTTTAATAAGCTTTGGATTCTATTCCATGGATATTGAGGAAAACAAATTGCTTATTACCATAGGCGGATTTGTGTTTTTCGCAATTACGCTTGCGTGTACAATTGGAATTAAGTTTGAAACGGCGGGAGTGTCTACAAATGTGAGAGTCCTATCTTCCATTTTCTTTGTAGTTGGACTTTTGAGTCACTTCGTGTTTGCGTTTTTCAGCTCTTCAGTTCCACTCTATGTAATATTGAATGGAATTCTTGTTTTAGTTTATGCACTCATCGTAAATAGCCTTATCAAAGCAGCTAGCTAGAATCTTAGTGCGCATAATCATAGGAGCCCGAATATTTCGGGCTCTTTTTTTTCGTTCATTTCGGATTGCTTCTAGTTTGATTGAACTTGAAATGAAGTACTTAATTTTTCTATTTGAAATTTCTTAAAATCCTATCGCGATTTTCTAAGGCTTTTTCGCTCTTATGATAGAGCTCAATCAATGTAATTGATCTTTTTTCAGGAAACCAAGCATACACAAGTCTGAACCCAGAATTGCTTCCACGGCCTTTAAAATTATTACTTGTGATTTTCTTCACTTTTATTATACAGGTCTGGATTCCCAAACCATTTATTTGAAAGCTAAATGGTGGGTTTTCATCAGGAAAAAGCATCAATAGATTTTTTACTTCTTCAAGGTTTTTATCTAACGACTTGTACCTCTTGAAAAGCCGCTTGAAATCTTTACTGAATTCATGATGTTCTGCAATTTCAATCTTCTTCATCGTCTGAATACGTTCTTACGGAATGAAACCCCCTGCGATAGAAGGCTAGATTGTAACTTATGATATTCCCGGTTTCGGTAACCTTAAGCGGAATGTCTTCCATGAGGTAATCAGAAATTTTCTGAGCAGACCATCCCTGGAATGAAACAATGACCTGCTGAATAATTTCTAGTTCTGCAGCATTGAGGCATTTCAGATTCGGTGAAGAAACGGCAAGAAGTTTTTTTTCTTTTTTCTGATCTTTTTGAATTTCAATTCGAATGATATTCTTGTTTTTAACGAGCGCAGATATTACGTGTTGGAAATTTTCAATGCGAACGTTATTGTTCATTTTGAAATAGCTGGAACCACTCAATTGCTCTTCGTAGATTTCAAAATAATTGAAATCACAGAAGTACATAAGTTTTGGTATTTCCTTTTCAGTAATATTCATATTCCCCGCGGTCTGCTGAAGTAAGTATAGAAGCAGTGCGATTTGTTTTTTTTGTTTAAGAATGGGCTCAGAAATGCGCAGTGTCCCATATTCCGCTTCTCGCTCATTGACTATACTTTGAATGGATGTCTCATCATACGTCGATAAGAAGAAGTAATCCATTGGCATTTCTAAGATCTCTGAAATGTTAAACAGTTCGCTCGCAGAGAGTCCTCTCTGACCACTTTCAACCTTCACAAGTGCTGATCTCGATAGACCGATTTGTTCAGCAAGCAGCTCCTGCGTAATTCCTTTGCTTTTGCGTGCTTGTGACAATCGAATACCGATGTGTTTATTGTTTGCTTTGAATTCCATGTCGATTTCGGTTTGTGAGTTAAAGTGCAAATATAGAACATTAGATTGTTCTTTAAAAGAACTTTTATATAATGCTATTATCATTCCTTACTCAGCCAAGAATTAAGAATTTTCCTTACTTTTAATTCCCCTCAACCAAAACCAATTCATACCTAGTCGAATGAAATCTTTTACTTTACCGTCATTCAATATCATTAGAACACTTGTGTTGTTTGTCCTATGCGCAAGCGTTTCATTGCAAGCATTTGCACAAATTATAAAAACCAAAACTCCCAAACGCTCGAAAGGACAACAAGATGTATTGCGCCTCGCATGCAATCCTATTCCCATTGTGCGCGTTGCAGTTATTGGGCTGGGTATGCGCGGTTCAGAAGCAGTAAGCAGATTGACATACATAGACGGAGTGGAGATTGTTGCGTTGTGCGAT
>Ga0304730_1000071_pt1 | contig 104688 bp, 90 predicted proteins | sample M_130628_MF_Meta_FD_190474 | JGI IMG/M metagenome (GOLD analysis project Ga0304730, IMG submission 190474) | Freshwater microbial communities from Lake Montjoie, Canada to study carbon cycling - M_130628_MF_MetaG (v2) (version 2) | ecosystem: Environmental > Aquatic > Freshwater > Lake | place... | reverse complement strand
TTTACTTTTCACATTTACCATATCTGATGTTTTATGTATAGAACAATACAATGCTATTTTTTCTCCAGAGATGTTATAATTTGGTCTAGTTTTACAGCCAGGAAATTCGCATGTTTTATTTTTCACATCTACCATATCTGCTGTTTTATGTATAGAACAATACAATGCTATTTTTTCTCCAGAGATGTTATAATTTGGTCTAGTTTTACAGCCAGGAAATTCGCATGTTTTACTTTTTACATTAATCATATCTGCTGTTTTATGTATAGAACAATACAATGCTATTTTTTCCCCAGAGATGTTATAAACTGGTATAGTTTTACAGCCAGGAAATTTGCATGTTTTATCTTTCACATTTACCATATCTGCTTTTTTATGTATAGAACAAAATTTAGGCTTTTTTAAATTTAAGCCAAAAGAAGCACTTTTTTTACATCCGAAGAACTCACAGATAACCATTTGTTATATAAGTTTTAAATATAAGTTTAAATGAATAAATAAGTATAATTTCGCGATTATAAATAAACGAATAATTATTAATATTAACATTCTTAAATAAGAACAATTCTTAATTAATATGACTAATATTTATAAATACCTCGTTATTATATTTTTTTGTATTCGCCGTGAGTTAGCTTATGTTTATATGGATAATACGGATAATAAAACACTCCATCATATACATTTTGTTTTAGCGACCTTAATTCTGGGATATTGATTCCATAAAATTCTATTTTATCATATTTTATTATTCGAATTTTTTTTACTAGTGATAATATTACTTTTTTTGTATTTTCGTATTTTGATTGGTCGATATGTTTCGCTAATACTATAGACTTATATGTAAAAAGATTTAATAAAAGAAACATACATAATACATAAGGATGTGCGATTTTTATATTATTTTTTCCAGATATGAAATTTTTATACATAATTAATTCGTATTCGCCGTTATTAAAAACATCAATGACCGTTTCATTATTGACTACTATGCTTTCTAATTTTAATCTATAGTCAAATGGAAGTAATATATTACGCTGTAAAACAGTTGCATTTTTTCCAGTAATTTTTTTAATAAATCGAATAATTTCTTCTATGTGTTTTTTTGCATTGTTTGAAATTATTTGTATTTTACATTTTGGTGTAAATTGCATTAATGACGGCAGCGCATAATCTCCAATAATAACACAATCAAGATTAGAAACTAATTCGAACAATGGTGAGTAAAATTTATTAAAACCCCCATCACCACCAGATATTTGTAAAATTAATTCGTTTTCTTCTTTTTCTAGTATATCCCATTCTTCATGATTTCCAACCATATAAAGCCGCCAATATTTATACATGAGCTCTAATTCTAATGACATATACATACATACCCCATCATCAACTTCACATGCGGCCATTTCTACAATAATATTTTTATTTGCCATTTTTTCAACTTTCATAATGCGCGCATATAATTGAAAATTAATAAATATATCAAACTCACGATATGGTACCCTAGTACGCATTTCTACGTATTTTATATGTTCGCAAATATGATTTGCTATTTCTATAGCATCTCGTAATGGGTCATGTGAAAATATAAGTATATATAATAAATTGCGGGATATAATAAGATTATGAGCATATATATATTTTTCTATATCGGGTATTACATCCGCTAAATATTTTTTACGATCTGCAATAATAAAATTTGATACATAATTTACTTTTTCTTCGAGGTTCATTATTGTATATATTTATAGATATATTTAACCACTTATGTTATTCAAAAAATATAAAAAATTGAAATACATAAATAAATTACAATAGACATAACATTGTAAAGAAGATGGCTAGAAATATCGAAATAAACCCAATAGAAGATAACACAGATAACGATATTGAATTACTTACAGAATCAATGTCAAATATTGCAATTAATAAAGGTACCGGTGCTGGTGGTGCTAATACAAATTACAATGGTAAAAAATTTGAAGAAAAAACAGATAATCAATCAATATTATTAAATGATGACTATATCAAAAATAGTTTTACAAAAAATCCAAAGAAAGTTTATGATTATTATTTATCAAAAACATTCGAAGATAAAACTATTGTATTTGTATTACAGAATGGATTAAAAAGGTATATAAAAAATAAATATAATATAGAAATATTTAGATGTCCCGATGAAGCTTATATTATTGAATATAATACAGGTAAAAAAATAATAAAAATTTTAGAGAAAAAAGCACAAAAAGTTGATGGGTCAGTAGAAACAAAATTATGGGCATCGCCATCATTGAAAAGAGAATACGAATTAGTTTTAGGAAGTGATTTTGAAGTGCATTATGCTTTGTGTGTAAGTAAATTTTTGCAAAAAAAATTAATTTCAAGTGAAAAAAAATTTACAGTATTAAACACGATATTTAATGAAAATAATATTGCTGTATTATTTGGCGATGATGAAAACTATTTTGAAACAATTAACAATTGGGTTAATAATTCTTTATAATAACTTCTTTTGTTTTTGATTCCGGATTTTTGGAATTAATTGCTCTTTTACATACTATAGATTCTATAGTATATTTTTCATTTGTAAAATTATCACGAACTAATTTTACATCAGCATTACTTAACATTATTTTTTTATTGGTTTCAGATAATTTATGTACTAATTTAAATAAGCTGTTATGATTATCGATATCAAAGCCTTTTTTAGTATAACTAACAAATGAAGTATTTGTTTCGGGAGCATACGGAGGGTCAAGATAGACATAATCATTTGGTTCAACAGAATTTAATGAAATAGTAAAATCACAACATTCGAATATAACAGGTTTTATTAGTTCATGTATTTCATCTAAATGGGCTTTGTTAATTATTTCCGGATTAATATAATGCCCGTAAGGAACATTAAATCCGTTTGGGCCAATTCTAAAAACGCCTCTGAAACAAGTTTTATTTAGAAATACAAACATCGCAGAACCAAGTGTTGTTTTTTTATCAGCACAATTTAACTTATTATAATTGCTTCTAATCCAATAATAATAATTTTCTTTTGCTGTTTTTGCTTCGTCTATATTTATTGGTTCTCTATTTATTTCCCCATCTCCGCAAGAATTAAATACAGATATCAACGACTGTATATAATTATACAACTCATTATGATTTGCCTGGATATTTTTATATAAGTAAATTAATGGTTCGTTTAAATCATAAGCATAAATATTTCCGTGTATTTTTATAATACCGGATTTAACATAAGTTAACAATGCCAATAATACGCTACCTCCACCTAAAAATATTTCGCGATAATTATTTATATTTGTTGGAAATTCGGCAATAAGTTTATCTAAAATTTTTGTTTTTCCACCAACCCATTTCAAAATAGGTTTAGGAACAAATATTTTATTATTAATAGTTTTGGTAAGAATATTATCGTAAACATTATTGTCATCAACATTACTATCATCAATAATTGTAAGTTCATCTAATTTTAAATTTTCAATTTCATACGGGTTGTTATTGACATCTGTGTCTATAATTTCTTTAATTTTGATATCAACTACACAAGGATTTTTTCTATTTAGATGTTTTGTATAAGCATATTTTTGTTTGAATTCTTTACTACACTTTTCACAAATATATTTACTCATATTTTAGTTATTGTGTACCTTAAACAATATAATTTTAATTCATTTTTTAAATACATGTATCGGAAGACAATTCTCTAGATATGATAATAAAAAAAATATTTGAGTTAATTATTATCCTTTATCAATATATCTATAGTAGTTTACAGATTAATATCATTAATAATTTCGTTTTCACCATCCTCATCAGAGTTGACAACTGTACTCTTAATAAATCTATCAATTGCATTATATTTTTCTTCTTTAGCAGTATTCTTTTTATCTACAACTACTCGTTTTACTTGATTAGGAGATGGCTCTTTTACTTGTTCTTTTTTTTGTGAATATAAACTATTATTTAGTTTTGCTTCAGTATTCAATCTACAACTACTAGAATCGCATTTATAATGTTTATTATCATCTGTGGTATTATTATAAAGTGTATACTTATTATCGTGAGGTCTATCATTCATATGGAGATTTCTATGAATTAGATAATCATTCATAATATCAGTTCTACTAATAGTTTTATTATCATCTGTGGTATTATTATAAAGTGTATACTTATTATCGTGAGGTCTATCATTCATATGGAGATTTCTATTATTTAGATACTCATTCTTAATATCAGTTCTACTAATAGTTTTATTATCATTAGAATCGTCTGTGTTATCTTTATTAATCATTGTCCTAATAAGGTCCATATCATGATTTATATTTTTATTTAGAACATCAAAAGTATCACGGTACTGCATAATTTCGCGGTAAAGAGAAGTCATAAAATTGCTTCTCATAACATCAACATCGATTTTATCCTCATTAAGAGAAAAATCGGTATTTCCAAATAATTCATTAACTGGATTAAATCCGCTACCGACGCCGTTTGAATATGTCGATGTGTCAAAACAATTCATAAATTGAGTTTCTAATTCTTCAATTTTAGCCCAGTGACCGCGAATATCGCTTGCAATTTTTTTACACATAAGTAGTTTTCTACGCATCTTAAGTTCGTTTTGCAACGACATTCTTCCAAAATTTCTTTTATCACCAGTATTATTCATTAAGATTGTTATATAATATATTAATATCAAGATTTATAACGATTATTTAATATAACTTTCGTAATTTAATATAACTTTCGCAATTTAATATAATCTTAATAAATATATAAGTTGCTTCAACAAGTTGAATTAATATAAATAATATTTAATGGAAATTAATAGTACATCATTCGCGTTAGAGATAAACGAATTTTTTAAACAATTATCTGATGATAGCGTTTTACGCAAACATCAGCAATATGTTGTAGAATATTTAAAAACACATACAGGTATTTTAGTAAAACATGATGTTGGTACTGGAAAATCATTAATTATGGCCGCAATGCTTGCCGATCAATTGAACCAAGTAATATTACTATCAGCAAAATCCTTGCATAATAATACTAGAAAGGCTATAGAGCAATATGCAGAAAAAACAAAAAAAGATATTAATGTTGATTATACCTTTGTTACTATGAATGCAAGTAATATGCTTACTCAGCTAAAGACCGCCGTAAATAAAAATAAAAAAATAAATTTTGATGCAGTTTCTGCATTGTCTCTTGATAATAAAACACTTATAGTAGATGAGGCGCATAACCTTTTTAATAATATAACAAACGGAAGTAAAAATGCGGTCCAATTATATAATTCTATAATGCGCGCAAAAAATCTTAAACTAGTTTTTTTAACTGCAACGCCTATTGTAAACCACCCGTTCGAATTAGTTCCGTGTTATAATATGATTGCGAGAAAAGAAGTATTACCAACTGCATATGATGATTTTTTAAATTTTTTTATCGATGTCGAACATAATAAAATAAAAAATAAAGCAAAATTTCAAAATAGAATTATCGGGCTTACTTCTTATTATGGGTCGGATTATGACATTAAACAAAATACTGGGGATTATCCGGAATGCTTTGAAATTAAAATAGAAAAAACACATATGAGCGATTATCAATTTCAATTATATTCAATGGCTCGCGAACTTGAATTAAAAGAAATGAGCTTTATGAGAAATAGTAAAGGTAGTCTACAGAAGCCCAAAGGCGAATTTAGTTCGAGTTATAAAAGATTAAGCAGACAAGTAAGCAATATTGCTTATCCTGAATATGCAATCAATTATGGTAAAAAAATAGCATTTAAACATGAAACTATTCGCGATGAAGAATTAACGACAGAAGAATTAAAAACGTATGCGCCTAAATGGGTGCGAATATTGGAAAATCTAGAAGATGAAAAAAATATAGGAAAACATCTTTTATATAGTTCGTTTGTGGAATCTGGAATAAACAAATTTGCGCGATTTTTAGAATTAAATGGATGGGAATTGGTTGACGTTGGTATTAAAATCCCGGATAAACTTAATAAAAAATCAGAAGATAATAATGACGATAATAGTGATATTGAAGAAATTATAGAAACTGATAATGTAGAATTAGAAGAACGGGAAAAAGAAATAAATGATACTGAAGTTAAAAAAAATTCAAAAGTAATTTCGGCAGAAGATGCTGCTGCAGATAAAAAAACTAAAGGAGGCGCAAAATCCGCAAAGCACCATAAATTTATAATTATAACCGGTCAAGTTGATGTAGAAGACCGGCAAACTGTTGTTGATATGTTTAACCCAAATGACCCGGGAAATTCTTTTATAAAATTAATTATTATTTCTAGTGCTGGAGCAGAAGGATTGGATTTAAAGGGTGTTAGACATGTTCATATTATGGAGCCGTATTGGAATTGGATGCGTATAACGCAAATTATTGGACGCGCTGTTCGTTATCTATCGCACGAAGATTTGCCAAAAAAAGACAGAAATGTTCAGCCATATGTCTATATAAATGATTATCCAAAAAAAATAGAGAAGTCAAATGAACTATTTAAATCTGAGGAAACAACTGATGAATATATGTATAATCGCGCGTTGCAATTAAATAAATTAATCGGGAGTTTTTATAACGCGATATCAGAGGCAGCAATTGATTGTAGTATACATAATAATAACCCAAAACTTCATTGTCGATTATGTACTCCAACCGGTGAGCCTATATATCTTGACGATATTCGCAAAGATATGCAAATGCGTTCACCATGTGTAAAAATGGAAAAAAAAGAAATATCTGCAGATGAACATATAATTGGTACAAATAAATACGCTGTATATGAAGGAGTTGTATTTAAATTTCACCCCGAATTAGACGGTTATATAGAATTAGAAAGAAATGATCCGCTATATACAGAACTTCTATTAAAATCAGAGAAGTAAATCGATTGTAAAAAATAACACTGTATTATAGCGCGGCAATCTATAATAATTCGCGTAATGTAGAAATATTAATTATTTTTTTATCGTGTGTATCTTCCCCAAGTTTTGCATATTTATCTACAATTGCATTGCCTATACTAAGAAAATAAGCATATGAAAATTTATCTGCCGGTAATTTTTTATGTGAATAAATATGTGAAAACTTTACTGGATTTACTTGCGATAAACTAGTCCATAAATTATATATCATAAGAACGAGTTCGCGATTTGCGATTTTATTTCCGGTTGATATAGTATGGGAGAAATCATCCGATATTTTATGCCATTTATGCATCCAATCTGTTATTAAATTAATCCAGAATTTACTATCGGTTACTATTAGTGCGTTTGGTATATCATATGCCTTTATATATTTTAATGCTTCTAATATTGCAAATCCTTCGGCTTGTTGATTAGTTACTTCTAAATTTTCCAATTCCGGAGATTTAGAATATATTAATTTTTTTACTACACCATATAATAAAATAGAGTATCCTGCTCTTCGAGGTTTCTCGTGAACCGCACATGCGCCATCTGTAAATATATATGTTTGCCGAATTCCAAAGTCAATTTGTGGCGATATAGATATTTGCGGATTAGCTATCGGAGTAAAATGAATATGATTATTCATAATATTCTTAATAAAATTTTCCTGTGTGTATGCTAACTCACCACCATATACCTTATGTAATAACTGCGTTAACGAAATGTATATATTATTTGTTGTAATTAGATTTATTGGAATTAGTGTATTGATTGGCGTGCTGTTATGTTTATCTATTCGTGTAGAAATAAATAATGTAATTATTTCTGACCAATGATTTAAGGTTATTACTGATGGAGTTATGAATAGTACACCTTGCCATGCGATTGATTTTATATATTCGGTTTCGCCCAATGTACCAGCGCTAACAACAGCACCACTATCCATTATACCATTATTGCGAATATCAAATATCATTTGTATAAATTTAATATGACAAGGCGTTTCTGTAAAATAACTAGGCATTCCAACTTCGTGAAAAACAATGGTGTTTATTTTATTAGGTTTATTATAATAAAACGGTTCATATGTTTTTTTATCAAAATCAGGATTGTTCAATAGTTCAACCAATTTAGTGCGATTTGTTTTTCCAATAATTTGCATCCATTCTTCTTTGATGTTTTGAAAAATTTCCTTCATATTGTTATCTATTATATTTATATTTATTCATTTTTTTATATTTGAATAGATTTGTAAAATAATATAATTGTAAAATAATAGATTTGTAAAATAATATAATTGTAAAATAATAGATTTGTAAAATAATATAATTGTAAAATAATAGATTTGTAAAATAATAGATTTGTAAAATAATAGATTTGTAAAATAATAGATTTGACAATCGAATTTAAAAAATTGAATTTATATAAGTATCAAATGACAACACCATTGATTGCGAAAATGTCATTGTCTGGTGAAAAGATTGCAAATGATGCAAAGAATGCGAAAAAACAAGGAGCAAAAAAATTAAAAAATGCATTTTATACAAAGGAAGATAGTGAGAGAATTCTTGCATCATTTTCGTCTAAGGATGACGCTACCAAGCTGCAAATTCAGCATTGTATAAGTCAATTGAAGCGGTTTTCTCCATGTATTGAAACTGAAAAAATTCGTTCGTTTCAATTCTTCTATAATTTGGGTCGTCTGCAGGAATTGCTAGGAGAAACAACATTTCCGAATATTTGGTGGAAACCCATCGAGGTACTTGCAGAAACTGAAAAATACAAACGCATCTCAAAACATATTGATGTATTAAGGCGACTTATTGGCGTTTCGTATGATAACGTGTTAATTGCAAAAGGTTGTTGAATACAAGATTTTCAATATTCTAAATTATATTTTTTATTTTATATAATAAAATTAAATGTTTATTATAATTCGGTTTTATTATGTAGCAACGTCTTCAGTATTATTTTGAGGTATGTTACTACGGGGTGGAAGAGGTGGACGAGATGGAGGAACTTGAGGAGATGTAACGATATTAGATTGCTCTTGTGTAACTGGCTGAGCATTGACTGTTACCATATTATCTGGTACGTTAAGTTTTTGACTAGCTGATTTTGCTATTGCAGCTTTCATAACTGGAAATGGTAAAAGACTTACAATAGTATCTTTAAAAAGATAAACTAAAACACATATGACTACTGCACCAATTAGTAGAATTATATTTACCGTACTTAATAAAGATGCAGCCCCGTCGAACCCCTTTTCAACTACTCCTCCAACCGAATCGATAATTTCAGAAACAGGATTTTTTTGTATTTGTTCTGCTACTTGAGTATCTATATTTTTTAGTACATTCATTGCTTCTGTTGTTGCAAATACTTTAGAAATTGCATCTTGTAATATAGTAGCCTTTTGGTCAGCCTTAATTGTACGTATAACAGAATCGGTTATGCCACCCTTTATATTGATAAATTGGTCGTTATTTACAAGACTAGAAACCTTTGTTAAAAATTCCTTATTGATTGATTTTTTTACATTTGTTTCTATATAAGTATCTAACTTATTGCTATTTTTCTCACCAACTAACGAATTTAATGCACCCATAATAGCTACTGACGATTGTTTTGCCTCCTTCTTTAATTCATTAGATATTTCATCTTGTAATTTTTCAATAGTTTCTGCATCCATTTTACAGTTCATTTTTACCGTTAATACTTGCGTAGCGCTTATTTCATCAATAACAGAATTATTTAAACCACCTTCTATATTAATTCCTTGATTTAAATTTGCTGCTGATACACAATCTATAGTTTGTTTCATACATATATTAGTTACTAAATTAGTAACTACTTTGCTAGTGCTTTCTTGTTTAGATCCACCTCCACCCATTTTTTATTTCTATATATATATATATATAATGGCATTAAATATTTTTAGTGACGTAAATAATAAAGTAGTAAATCATATTTATTATGGTTTAATTATTGCTTTATTTATATTTTATTTTATAGCACTATTAAAAGATAAAAATAATAAAATAAAATCAGAAACTAAATTGAATAATTTAAAACATAAACATACTCATGATTGCATTCATGCAGAGCATAAATATAACACAGATGTTTTAAATGTAGACCAAATACGGACACTTATTCAACTCGAGTCACATAAATGTGATGAGCCTATAACAAAACAAATAACCGAATCAGTAAGAAATGGTGCAATATTAGGATTTATTACGGGTATAATATCTTCCGATTTAACTATGGGTATCAGAAATGCGATAACTATTGGTTTAGTAAATGGTGTATTGAAATCATTAGTAACTATTGCCGATCCGGTAATGACGTAAATATATTAATTTTTATTACGCCGTTAAGATTATTTTTTTAATCTTGCAATAATAAAATATACAAGAATATAAAATATACGATAATATAAGGTTATATTATCATATAAATATAACTAAAACTGAATTTTTATATTGAAAGAACAACAACATAAGAATATAAGGATGAAGAACGCCAAATCAGCAGAGGGCTTCAAAAATGAAAACTTGGATAAAGGAGACTTTAAATTAATTCTCCAAAACGAGTTTTCTAATAAAATGATAAGTCATCAAGTCGAATCAATGAATATTTTCTATAATACGGGTATCAAGCAGATTGTAAAGGATACTTTTAGCATTGTTACAGAACTTACAAATAAGCGAACAACTACACCAGAAGACTTTACTATAAATAAATATGTTGTTTCTGTTGTTATTGATGATGTAATGTTGCAGAAACCTATTTATATAAATCCGGTTAGTTCTTTATCGCAAATTCTAACTCCGAATATTGCGAGATTGCGCGAACTTACGTATCAAAGCAATGTATACATCAACGCAACCATAAATGCAGTAGCCTATAAAAAATCGGGAGAGCCAATAACGAAAACAGAAAAAATTACAAATTTCAAAATTTGCGCTATTCCCACTATGGTGAAGTCTTGTTTATGCAATGTAAATAATTTTACAAAAGATATGTTAATTAATCACGAAGAAGACCCTACTGATAAAGGAGGATATTTTATTATCAAAGGTCTTGAATGGGTGATTGATAATCAAGAGAATATTATTTACAATGTAATTCGTACATATCGCAATATTGGTTATAAGAATGAATTAGCTCGTGGTGAAATTATTAGCAAACCAGGTGATGCTTTCGAAAATTCAAGTGAAATTATCATTAAGATGTATAATAATGACCAAATGATTTGCAAACTTAATAATACTAATATGAATGTTGACGGAAAGATTTTAGAATTACCGTTCTATACTATATTTCGTTTATTTGGTGTTACAAAAGATTCGGATATTATAGAATATATTCTACTCGATATTAATTCTCCGGTTGGTATTATTCTACAAGGCAAATTAGAGGCCGCATTAAATTGCAAATATCAGCAATTTCCAAATGCAAAATCACAATATACACAACTCGAAAATATTCTTTATTTATCACAGTCACTAGATACATTTAAAAAACTATATAATAATTATGGTGAATTGATTGGTACTAAGGTAGAAGACCAGATAAATACAAAAAAATACATAGTTGGCCGAATTCTTGATTTGCTAGATAAATATTTCTTACCGCATATTGGCGATAATAAAAATTCTAGACTTGCAAAAATGCGATATTTTGGTCATATGATTATGTTGGTATTGCTTACTGAAAGTAAAGTTACACCAAGCACAAAAAGAGATGACTATGAAAATAAAAGAGTACATCCGCCGGGTGTTACTTATAGTAAGTCATTTAAATCGCAGTATAGTCATGCTATTGTAAATGAGACTAAAAAAAGTATTCGAAATGCATTACTAGCAAATAGTTTTAGTAATATTAATTGGGTTAATGTGGTTCATCAGGCAATGAATAGTAGCGATTTTGAAAAGGCGTTATCTCAGGTAATTACAAGAAGTGATAATGTTATTGTAATAAAGCAACATACATTTCGAAATCATATAACTGCACAATATCTGCAAAGAAAAGGAACATTGCATGTAATTTCAACTATGCGTCAAGTTACATCATCAAATAATTCCGCAGCTAATAAATCAAGTGAACGCGCTAATCAAATGCGTAGGGTTGATGGTAGTTTTGCAGGATATATTTGCATAGTTCAATCAGCTGATACTGGCGAATTAGTTGGTATGAAAAAACAAATGGCTATTTCTGCTTCAGTTACAACAGCAGGAGTTTCTGTTATTCTTAAAACTATGATAATGAAAGAACCGGATTTTCTTTTATTAGAAAATGTACCGTCAAAGATGATATTAGACCTTAGATTATCAAAAGTATTTGTAAATGGCGATTGGATCGGGTTAGTACCAGACGGCAAATCGTTCGTAAATAAATATCGAGATTATCGAAGATTTGGTAAAATCGATATGTATACAACAATTCAATGGAATTTCATATTGGACGAAATTTATTTATGGGTTGATGTTGGTAGAATTATTCGCCCGCTTCTTATCGTATACAATAATAAATATGATCCATATGACGTTGATAAAAAAGATAAATCATCAGAAAAATTCGAACAATATATATCAATTACACCAGAACATATAAAAAAACTTTATAATGGGTCTATATCTAATGAAGACCTTAGACAAGCTAGAGTAATTGAATATATTACCCCTGAAGAACAATCAAGAATGCTAATAGCAAAATCACTTGATGAACTTTTAGAAAATAAAAATAATGAAGAAAGGCGTTTTACACATTGCGAAATAGAACAATCAGTTTTAGGGCTTATTGCACTTACCTCGCCATATTCGAATAGCAACCAAATGACGCGTTTATGCTATCATACAAACCAAGCTAAATTAGCTTGTTCATGGTTTGCACTTAATTGGAAGAATAGACATGATAAAGAAACTTTTATTCAATACTATGTAGAATCGCCATTAGTGCGAACTATGACAAACAAATATTTTAATCCGTGTGGAACAAATGTAATTGTTGCAATTATGTTTTACGGTGGATTTAATCAAGAAGACGGGATTATATTTAACGAAGATTCATTAAAACGAGGATTATTTACCGGAAGTAGTTTTGCGGTAGAACGTGTAGAATTAGAAACAAAGGAAGAAATTTGTACACCAAACAATTCGAATACATTAGATTTTATGGCAAACGCCGATTATAGCAAATTGGTAAATGGTCTAATCCCAGTGAATTCAATTATTAAGGAAGGTGATGTTATTATTGGAAAACATATTCCAGTAGATAATGACTCGCAATACAAATACGCAGATAGAAGTATTATGTATAAAAGAACAGAAGATGCGATTGTGGAAAATGTAATTCCGGAAACACGTAATCAATCTGATGTTAACATATGTAAAGTTGCTACTCGCAATATTAGAGTTGTTACTAACGGAGATAAATTTACATCACGTCATGGACAGAAAGGTGTTTGTAGTGCAGTATTATCACAAGCGAATATGCCATTTACAGAATCTGGTTTAGTACCAGATTTAATATTAAATCCACATTATTTACCTACACGAATGACAGTAGGACAAATATTAGAATCGATTATGGGAAAACTTTGTGCGCATCAGGGACATACTACTGATGGAACTGTTTTTACAGAAGTTGACATTGATAAAATCGGTGATGATTTAGCATCGCATGGATTTGATAGACATGGAGAAGAAGAAATGTATAATCCAGATACAGGTAAAAAACTAGAATCAAAAATATTTATAGGACCTGTGTATTATCATCGTCTGCAAAAATTTGTCGCAAATGCGATTTATGCAGTAAATTCAGGTCCAACGTGTGCAGTCACTAAACAACCTGTATCAGGTAGAGTTGCTAAAGGAGGAATGCGACTTGGGGAAATGGAGCGCGATGTAATGGTTGGAAATGGAGCAGTTATGGCACTAGGAGAGAAATTTGGTGAACATAGTGACGGATCGGTATTTTACATATGCGCTAGATGTGGAAGTAAAGATTTGGTAGTCGCAAATGAATATAATGATTCGGTATCTACAAAATGTAAAAATTGTTTAGACCTCGGTGATATAGTAAAGGTTAATAGTACAACATCTACAAATGTATTTATGCACGAGATTTCATCAATGGGTATTGGCGTTAACTTCAAAATAAATCCACCACAATTCGAAACATTCAAATAAAAGCTTACTATAAATAATTACTATCAATAAATAATTACTACTAATAATTACTATTAATAATATTTACTATTAATTTTTTATACGTAGAAGTATTATTAATAATTTAATTTTTTTTTGATTATTGACATTGTATTTTTATGTTATATAATACACTGAATATACTATATAAAATTGAATACATATTATTACTAAGTTAGTTACACGAAATAAATGTCACAAGGCTCTGAAATTAATACTGGCAACAATATAACACCTATATCAATTGAAATAAATGAAGGTCTTATATCAGAAGTCATCTTGTGGTTAGGTATTGCATGCGATAGAAGAACAACAATCGCGAATAACATAATTATTCAACGTGGTAGAGTAGATGGTGATAACAATATGCGAACTATTATAAATACGCATAATTTCACTAATTACTTTATTAATCGTTATGGACTTAATCATTTTATAGATGAATATATAAGCCGAGTTGTAGCCGTAGTAGGAGAATTTAATAGATTTTTAGATATAGAGGCGGTTAATATTCAACAAACAGATGAAGACGGTGATAATAATATATGGTTTGATAAAGAAGAAAATGTTCATGATAGTTCTGTAAATATACATTTCAAGAACTCATATAAAAAAATAAAATCAGCGGTAGAAAATGAGCCACCGGTTACAGCAGAAAATATTAAATCATTTTATTATTTATCTCAGCGCATGAATATTGCAAACTTATATGGTATAATTTCTGCTATTGACTTATTTGCGAAAATTTTAAGCGATCTTGATACTTTCGGACCAGTAGATACATCCGATATTGAAGAATTAGAATTGTACAAAAATATTTATACAATAATTATTGATACACTCGCCGATTTTAAAAAGATAACGAATTCAAATAATGATAATCTTAAAAAAATAGGTAAAGCAATCACCGTTATAGATGCGATAAAAAAAAATAATATTTTTATGGTATTACTCGAGGATAACGAATTAACTATTTTACTTAATGTATGGCGTAGAATACATTCTGATGTAAATAAAGAATCGCAAAATATTTTATTAGACCTGCTTACAAGCGAGTTAGTAAATACATATAATCCAAGTAACGAAGACTTTGCTGAATGTGCAAACGGTAGAGTTGGGGCTATATTAAATTCTCTTGTATTATATGATGCTGAAAATATAGTTACTATAAAAAGTGTTCCGATATTGCGAATTGAAATGATACAAAATCGCGCTCCATCGGCTATTAATGAAGCCATAGAAGAATATAAAAAATTATCGGTTGATAATGAATACGAATGCTATAGATATCAAAGAAATTTAGATAATTATGAAAAATTACAAAATTACATTATCGATAGTGTAAAAGAAAAATTGACCGCTGAGTTTAAAGAAGTTCTACCGGAGCAAGAATTTAATAGCGCACTCGAAGAAATTTTAAATGAAATATAATGTGCATGTTGGTATAATCAATAATATTTTTATAATTAATAATATTTTTATAATTAATAATATTTTTATAATCAATAATATTTTATAATCAATAATATTTTTTATATTATTAAAATTATTTTTTATATTATTGAAATTATTTTTTTATTTACTTGATTTTATTAATAAATTGTTGGATTTCCTTTTCGTGTTCGATTAGCATACTTGTAAACACCGGTCTAATAGGAAATCCTGGTGTTGGATTTCTAATAGTATCGTACACACGGTTATACTCAACGTGACGCAATGCCTTAATCGCAGTGTCTCCAGTTCTGCGCGCTTTCATACCAAAACCGGGACCAAGACAATCTTCTGTAAAAATCAATTTAATAATAGCATTTCCGTGAGTAAGAGTTTCTTCCATATTTGCCGGAGGTAGTTCATACCCTGTTTCTTCTGCGAATTCGCGTCGCAATCCTGCCTCAGGCGTCTCATTAGCTTGCAGACTGCCACCCGGTGCACCCCATTTTTCAAATGATTCTTCAACCAATAGAAGATGAACGCCCTTACATTTTGTAAAAACCAATGCAAAAACTGATTGTGTAGGCGGTCCTTCGCGTCTTGGTGGCCCAGCATTTGGAGCTTGATGACGCATAGTAGCCGGTTTTGTTACTGCCTTTGCGTTATGCGAGGTCTTTGCTGCAGTTTTTGTCTTAGGTGCAGCTTTTGCTGCTGGTTTTGCCTTAGGTGCAGCTTTTGCTGCTGGTTTTTTTGCTTTTGCTGCTGGCTTTGCTTTAGGTGGCATTTTCAATAAATAAATTTGGTTATATTTACCTTATATTATATATTATATGAATTGTAATAAAAAAATAAATAATATTATAATTCATAAATAATATTATAATTCATAAATAATATTATAATTCATAAATAATATTATAATTCATAAATAATATTATAATTCATAAATAATATTATAATTCGTTTTTATGTAAACTATCACTATCAATATGATATATCCCACCATTATAAACCCCACTGTCTGAACAAACACAATTAAAGCTTAAAAGTTCTGTATTACTTTTATTGTCTATAAAATATTGTCTTAATGAAATAATAAATTCAGCATGCTGATTTGGTGTTTCTAAAAAAGTTATTCTTATTTTAAAATTCTGATATGGTGCTAAAAGTAAAATAAATTCGTTAATTTTATCAGTTGTATAATTAATATCACCTATATTGTAAGTTATATAATACTTGGAATTTGATAAACTTTCAACTTTAATATTGTCAACTATATCGCCGATCCTTTTCATATTATATTCATAAAAATAAAGTCCTTCATTATTTTTCTTTAAATCACTAACATTTACTAACGAAAATTGGATACAAGTATTAAATGTAATAATATCTGCAATTTTTTCATTTTCGATTAAGAATTGTAGACCACTAATACTATCATTTGCTTTTTCACTATGTATAATCCTTTTACTATTCAAAAATTCCTTTATATTAATCATAATTTCTGAATTATGGTGTTATTATTTTTTAATACAATATTAAAAAAATATGGTGTAATGATGATGTCGTATATTACATAATAAGTAAATTATATCATCAGTTCATATTAATTATTATTAGTTTACTTTCGCGCACCAGACTTCTTAGGCTTGGCTTTAGTAGTTGATTTCTTCTTAGCAGGAGCCTTCCTTTTTTTTGCACCACCGGAAATATCGCCGCCGAGCATTTATAAATATGTTATATAATACTCGACATTAAAAAAAAAATTCTTAATTAATTAACCTAGAAAAATTATAAATTTAATAAATTATTATATCTTATTATAAATTATTATATCTTATTATAAATTATTATATCTTATTATAAATTATTATATCTTATTAACCAATATTCCACATAACTGTAATTAGAATACAATTAATAGCTAAACTAGCTATTGCCATAATTAGACAATTATCGAATGAATGTTCGATACGGATTGTTTCTGGTATATGTGACCCACATTTACCAATTCCATTGGAAAACTCAAAGGTAACCCCTGATGCGTTTGTAAGTTGTTTATATAGACAAGGACATTTATTTTCTTCCTTACATTCATTTTCTTCATCACATTCATTTTCTTCATCACATTCATTTTCTTCATCACATTCATTTTCTTCATCATTTACACTTGTATTTTCTTCATCACATTCATTTTCTTCATCACATTCATTGTCATCATCATTTACACTTGTATTTTCTTCATCACATTCATTTTCTTCATCATTTACACTTGTATTTTCTTCAGTGTTTTCATCAGTAATATTATTTGTATCGTCATTGTATTGCAAATTATCATATTGAATAATATCGCTAGTCGGCTCTACAAAATCGTCGGTTTTATTTACATTATCATCAATTTTTTCCGTATCATCATCTACTGTATTTTTTTTAATCGTAAACAATGGTGTTTTGCAAAAATCACCGCAACATATTTCATTACTGGTATTCATTTTATTAAAACAATTAACTAAAATTTAATTTATTTGTGATTATTATATAGTTATTGTATTAACTATACTACGTGTATATTTAAATTACAATAAGTGTATATTTTAAATTACAATAAGCGTATTTAAATTATATAAATGATTTGTGAAGATCTTAAACATATACAAGAAATCGGTAGCGGGGTTATTGGTACTATATATAAAGCTATATTGAATAATAAAGAAATAATTATAAAACGCACACATGTAAAAGATAATGAAATTAGTAAAACAATAGACCTAATTAATGATTTTGATAATTTTGCAAGAAATTACACTAAACATTTTATGATTTGCGATTCATATCGTATAAAAAAAAATTGTGAATTTAGACACTTGGTGTCTAAGGAATTTAAAAAAAACGCGGATAAAAAAATGTTAAAATGGTATAATGATGTGCATAATTCAAACATATGTTTAGATGTGCTGTATTCGCCAAAATTAGATGGAACACTAAATAATTTTATTGGGGATATCGATTTTGTTCATGATAAAAATTTAACAAAAATTATACCTGCAACACTTATACAATTATTTTATATTGATTATATTCTAAGAGAAAATGGCTGGATACATCTTGATATGCATACTTCAAATTTTATGTATAAAAAAACAAGTAATAAATCAATAATTATAAATTTAGGTGCTAAAAAATATAATATTCCTACGTTTGGTCGCTTATGGTATCTTATTGATTATGATATAATATCATTATTTAAGATAAACGATAAAAATTATAATTCAGAATGGTTGCATTTGTTTATTATTGGATTACTTGTTTCTATGATTCCGTTTTGGAGATATGGTACGTATACATTAAACTCTTATAAAAAAAGTTATAAGTATATAAAAAATTCAGATAAATACGAAGAGATTGCTAGTAATATTCCTGCAGAAATTCGCGAAAAGGAACCAGAAACAACAATAACATGTATAAACAAACTTTGTTTTATTCTTTATCCTGAACTATTTTGTATCGCACAAGGTGTGCCAAAGAATGATATTGAAAAATATTTAAAAATTATACATACTAACCTACCAATTCGGCTTGATGTAATACTATACTGCATTAGAAATTTGAATAATAGAAAAAAAATGATTAAAAAATTAATTCAATCTATTCAATAATAGTATTGCTTAATTTACTCGAACTACTAAATATATCGCATTTCATATTTTAACATATTGTATATATTTGTAAAAATATGATTCATATATTTCAGCTCCATGCGAATGGTATTAATTTTTGAAATATTTTGTATATTATCCGTCTTATATTTTATTAACTTATTTTTTATATAGTCCATTTGCATTTTATTACCAGATATATTGGCATTTATTTTTTCGACATTTGCAATTATATCATGTAAATTATTTTTAACTATTAATGGTGCGATAGTTTCATCTACAAATTTAGAATAATCTATTAATAATTTATTATGAATGTCTACCTTTATTTTATATAAATAACATAAATTTTTTGCAGAAATTACAAGTTTTAATAATTCCGATAATGTTTCTGATAAATATAATACATCCCGTACTTGTTTTTCATTACGCAGGTCTTCAATATTGAGAACATATATCCAGCCGTCAACCGTTTCATATATATTATCTTCTAATTTTTTTGTAAGTATTTTATAATCTCTAGTAATAAAAATAACATTTAATAATTCTACGCTATTATTAATAATACTTACATATTTATCTATTCGCGAATTTGTTGTTGCCGTTTCATCAAACTTCAAATTATTCTCATCATATAAATTTTTTAATGTTTCTTTTATAAATAAGTCCATTCAGTTCATATATTACCAATAATAAATTTTATTTTTATGTATTTAGAATTCATTAAATCAATAATATAAAAAATGAATTAATTATTTTAATGTATGTAGTAAGCGTATTCTATTTGAATATGGCTTTGAACGCGGAATTTGTTTCCACTGTGACAACATTCGAAAATGAATGGTTACAAAATATTGGGACTAATGAAACATACAATAACGCATATCTTTCTATAATTGCAGACTCAGAATATTCTGAATTCCAAATGCTTTTTCAAGTAAATACAGATAGTTCTATTCTATCGCCGTTTGGCGGAATAAAGGGGATTAATGATGCAACTCCGTTTATTACTGGGTTTAGAAATCTTCTTATACAAACACAATGCCAACCGATATTAATAGAACTAGTTGCAGATTGTTTTATAATTACAAATGTTGTTGAATACGAAGATGGAGTTCGAAATGTATTTATGTGCATGTGGGTTGATGATGAAGCTTTGTGGGTAATATTTGATGGACCACGGTTTATATATGACGATGCAAATTATAATAATATTGAAAATGATAATTCTGGTATTGATATAATATCGATAAACCCTAATGTATTTAATGTTATTATTTCTGAACAATATATAATAGAAATGGACAATATAAATAATGATGATATAAATAATGATAATATACAAAATAATATCGCTATTACCATAAATAAAGTAATAGAAATAAGTATTTTATATAGAACATGGTACGAGTTATTTGGTGATGTTGGAAATACTACTACATTTTAGTACATAATTTTTTATACAAAAAACTCAGCCATTTTTGGCATCTCTCCGTTATTGCATTAATATTGTTGAAAATATAAAAAAACGTATTACTTCCATTTCGAGTTTTTGCATTTCAATAACCCCCGATATTTCGCATCATATTTTCTATTTCTATAGCTGTTTCATTCCATTGATATAATCTGGCTGGCGTGCATGATTTCTTAATAAGATCGCAATAAATAATATCATGATTTTTTTTTGCGGTTTGTCTCTTGTAATGCTGACTATGAAACCAGCTATTATACATCAAATGATTATGTGAAAAATTTCTTATGTATTCATACTCTGGTAAAATATCAAGCATATCGTTTATATTCTTCATAACATTTGGATTTGCATAATATTGACCTAATTGAACATTACCTGGTGTATAATCATCGTCAACATAAAAATGTCTGTTGTATTTATTATTATATTTATCATTATGTATATCCATACAGTATTCACGAATTTCCATTGCATCATTCCAGGTTATATTAGGATTTACCATTAGATTACACATATCCCAATTTTTATCTATATTATCTTGTACTATGTCCCAAGTAATAAATGGCATACGTGACATACTACCAAAATTCCATTTTTTATCTAAATTATCTGAAACTATTTCCCACGTCATATTAGGATTTACCGATAACATGCCAAAATCCCATGGCAATTCTGGACATGATTTTACATTTTCCCATGTTATATTTGGGTTTAATGAAACATATTCAAAATACCACGGCTTATTTAATGAATTTATAATATCTTCTATTGTTATACCCGGGTTTGAAGATAAAGATACATAACTCCATAATTTATCAGGATTTAATTTTACAATATCATATGTAATATTTTCATTACCAGACATACCAAAATAATCCCAATTGATATTTGGATGTTGTAGCATATCAAAATATGTAAAATTTGAATTTCGTGATAGTAAAAATGGGTCCCATTCAATTTCAGGATGCATTAAAACATCATTAATTCTAACATTTTTATTTAATGAAAACATATGCCAAACCCATGGGGTATTTGGATTATTTTTTACAATATCCATATTAATATTTGGATTAGCTGAAATATTGTGATAATCCCAAGCGATATGTTGGTGCTGGCTGATGAAATCCCAGTATCGCGAAGACATTTGCGAATGCAGTTTTGTCGAATTATGTTTTATTAATTCATTTTTTTATATATTTTTAATCACACGAGTAACTATAATAAATACTTTATAAAAATGAATTGCTCTATAGAATTATATAAAGAGAATAATGTGGCCTAAAAATCTGCAAGTCGAAACACCACCTAGTTTGGTTGTGCAAACATTTCAATCAATCAATATTAATGTTCCTATTCTAATACTTCCTCCATCCGTTGTAAAGTATAATTCTCAAACTCGAACTATAAAAATTAATAAAAATGATAATCATAAATAATGATAATGATAAATAATGATTAAACATAACTAATAATTAAATTTTTTTATTTACTGAATTTTATTAAAAAATAAGTTATTGCTTAATTCATCTATAAAAAATAAGTTATTGTTTATTAACATCAATATTTGTAATGTGGGTGTTTATTCAGTAAATTTAGTGCAAAATTTTCCAATGACCTTCCAAACTTTCGAGGATTTGCTTTTATTATTTCAGGCGTAATATTGCAATTTTGAATTAATATGTCGGCAGGCGATGATAGTATTTTAGATGTCGCCACATCTTCCCAATGTATATTGGGATTTTGCAAATAGTATCCCGGAAGTTCGCGCAGTTCTGGATTTGATAATATTTCATTAACCGTTATGCTCGGGTTCATTCCTGCAGAACCATAATGCCAATTATATCCCGTGAAATAATTAGTTTCATTTGAATATCTTCGTGCGATGTTTTCTTCAAACATTGTATCGCGCGAATATTCACAAATTATATCCCATGTAATATTTGGATGCATAGATAGCGATGGATAATGCCAATATTCGCACGGATTGTTTAATACATCTCTCCATTGCGTATTAGGATTTTCTGAAAGTCCGGTTCCTACACGAGTTTTTGTTGTAGTGAATTGTTTCACAAAATCTAAACGAATATTTTTATTCTTCAATAATGCACCAAAGTTCCATTTTTCGCCAATATTGTTTTCTATTATTCGTTCTGTCAAGTTCGGGTTCATCGAAATACTTGATGTATTCCAAAATAAATGCCGATTATCTTCTATTGTTTCCCAGCGAATAGCAGGGTTCTCAGATAAATATGAATAAGACCATTTTTTTTCCGGTTGTGTAATTACAAAGTTCCAATCAATATTTGGATTTAACGATAAACTAACATAATCCCATGGCATATTCGGATTTGCATATACAATTCCCATCGTAATATTCGGATTTTTAGAAATTATCTTAAAGTCCCAATTTACTGAACGGTTTGCCATGATGAAATTCCAATACGCGTTTGACATGGTTCGAAAATGCGTTATTGTTCGAAAATTTGTTATTGTTCGAATATAGAATATTTCAATTCATTTTTTATCACCAGTTAATTGTCACACTATAATATAAGAAATAATAAGTATAAATAATAAGTACTATAAATAATAAGTACTATAAATAATAAGTACTATAAATAATAAGTACTATAAATAATACTCACTATAAGTAATAAATACTATAAATAATAATCACTATACATAATAAATGACTATTATAACTTTTAGTGATTTTCCACAATTTCGCCCAAATATTTCGCCAGAAGAAATGTTTAGTTTAGGTGTATTTGGCGGAACATATTGGCGCCCTATTTACTCTAGTGTACTTGGCAAATCGCTTAAGAACCGGCATAAAAAATTTAAATGGAATATTCCAGAAAACATGTTATCGTCAAGCGAATGTGATAAAAATAAAAATTATTTTAAAGCAGTTTCCGGAACTTCTTTAGATTATTGGGAAAGTAAAGGATGGATTAACGCACAGGATCCATATGGCTGGGTTGAATGGTATTGTAATTTTTATAATGGAAGACGTTCTACCGATGATGAAAGACAAATTAAACGATGGCTCGCGTTTGCCGGTCCAAAAGGCAGATTTCGAACGCGTAAGAATAAATCCGCTATTGTAAAACAAGGACTATTACAATGGGCATATTTTACTGAAAGAGATTAGTATATAAATGCAAAAAAATAACATCGTTGTATAAAATAGAAGTAATTGATATTGTCAATAAGTGATACTAATACTAATTGATACCCTTTATATCATAATATAGTTAAATCGTGATAACATTACAAAATAAACAATTTCACCATTTGCTAATTGCAATTTAAGTTCAATATTTTCTTTTTTTTGCTTTAATATATTCAATATTTCACGTAATGTTTTCTTACTATCCGCGCAACGGATAGATAATCCCAAACTATCATAATACTGATATCCATTTGATTTTAATTCCTTTTGATATATTACCAATAAAGAATTCTTTATTATAACATCTATGAATTCTATTGATTGCAATTCATATTTTAATTCAGAATAAACAAATATTAATAATTTTCTATATTTTTTTATATTTAAATTTATCCCATTTATTTTACATTCAAGGATATAACTTTTACATAAATTTTTTTTAAATAATTCTGTTTCACTTGTAATAATATTGCTATTCATTTACTTTATTGATTTTATCTTATATAACTTTGTTATTTATTTATCATTTTATTTTTAAACATTATTTATCACCAAGTTATACATTATATTATTATTCATCATAAATCGCCATAAGACCTTCACGTGTATCACTTGTTTCTTGCGCTGTGAGAGCTTTTTTAATTATTTGTCGTAAACTATCTATCACCCTTTCTGAATAAATTATGGGGTCATCAAAACCATAACCACGATCTATATCTATGTCACTCTTAACTTCATTATTATATAAATTCGCAAGGTCTGCATATCTGTAAATATTTGCAAGGGGAATATTTCGAGTTAGTGCTTTGAGATTTACTGGGTTTATATTCAATTCAGTAACGGTCGACTTAATAATGGCATCCCTATCTTTTGCTGTATTATTATCTCTTGTCAGTGTCTTTATTTGATTTGAAGTTTCACGAAATTGAATTATTTTATGTATAGAATCATTTTCTATTTTGTCGACTGGCATTAGATTTTCTATTGTTGGTATTTGAATTTGAATATTCATAATTACACCAATTCCTAAAAATATTGCTCTTGATACTTCTTCAAATAATTCTTTACTAATAGTAGTACTATTTACAGAATTGAATAAATTTAAAATTTGATGGGTTCGTGATAGATCATATTTCTCGTAGCCTACAGACTTAAACATATATAGATATTTAAATTCATCAGATGTTGGAACAGACCTAAAAAGTGAATTTGGATTTAGAATATTTGTTAAACTATCCATATTAGGTACAAATAATACAAGAGGTTCCATACCGTTTACATTTACATAATCATTAATTGAATCGTAATAAGTATTACCAACAACTACACTGTCATCTAGGTCTCTTAATGTATTTGTAATTCCTATTTTCAATATTTTAGCATAATTTTCAAACTTTTTAAGAACTGCATGAAAGTATTCCGATTTTTTTACAATATTTTTTGAAGTTTTAGTATCTGGCATAAAATATTTAACTTCCGGATAATCTGTATGTTCTTGTGCTTTAAGTATATCATACACGTCGACAGCATCCTTGACATCAGTTTTACTATATTCAATTATTACCTCGCGAAGAAGTGTACAATGTTCACTAAAAATATTCAAATGAGTTTGATAATATGGCAATACCATTCGTAGTCTATCTTTATAATAAGATGTCATATCAGCTACATTCTGTACAATCCATCGCGATATCAATCCTTTTGCATCTTTTTCTCGCACAATTCGTCTTAAAACCATTGCTGTTCGAACATCGATAGGATCACGTATTATATAATTATAATTTGCTGCTTCCATTTGACGCTCATTAGGATTAGCAGGATTTCTGGAAGTTCTACTAAACCCTTTACCATTATAAACAGCATCTGATGCCGAATTTGCAAAATCTATCAATAATTTTCCATATACAACTTCCGAGTTTTTATCAAATACATCAGAAATATACGAATATAAGAATGAATTAAACCATGTGAGTACAGATATAACATTATTTTCTTTCATATTAGGTATTACTGGCGTGCTAACATCGTAAATATTACCTTTAATAGATATGTCTAATATTTCGGTTAAACGTGTATATAAATCTTTAATTGTGTTTTTGTTATTCGCTTGTAAATTAGTTATTAATGTATACAATTCAATAATATCCGAACCATTAGCCTCTAATAATTCTAGAATAAAGTTTAAGACATTTGGATCAGTAATACCCTGTTCATATAATGCTTCATTTACTAATTCTCGAATAGAATTAGTAACTGCACCTCCACTTTTGGTAATATAATCTGTTATTGTTTTATTTTTATCAATATGGTTATAATAATTTTTGAATAGTCTTAAGTCTCTTGAATCAACTCTTGATAACGTTGTATCAAGAGTTGATCCCAAATTTGGTTTTATGTCCCCATCTCCAATCAATATTTTTTGGGATTTAACTAATACAGTAGATATATCTAAATAATTATTAAATTTTCCGTTAATATTTAAATTTTCAGATGTTAGTCCAGTACCAATCTTCATTTGTCTACCATTACTTAAATTTTCATTAAATTCAAGGTTAACTGTATGTAATTTCACAATTGTATCAGTAATTTTTTTATTAAACTCTGCAACCTCTTTAAGATGTTCAATATTTATCATATTTTTTTTACTATAAATATCTAAAATGTTTCCATTGTATACTTTGGTAAAATTTTTATCATAATAATAATCATAATATACTCTACATTGAACTACAAATGTTCCTATTAAAGATGTAAAAATATTTTTTTTAGTGTCTATCGCATTATATATTTCAATACTTGTCAACTTATTTAATTTATATATTAATGGTATAATATCATCGTTGCCTTCCATATTAACTATCCGTTCAATATCGCGATTATTTTCAAAATAAAATAAAATTAATTGAGTTTTAATAACTGACATATTGGTGGTAATGTAGTTAATAATACTTGTAAAACTAAATATAAAATCTACATTAACACCATTAATTGCCAGGCTTTCATTAAATAATATAAAGTTAATTACATACCCCAATACATCATTAATAGCCTCATTATTACCAAACATTATCTCCATACTATTAATTATCCCTTTAGCATTATTATATCCTCCAATAGTATTTATATTATTTAAATAATTTTGTAAATTACTATTATCGATAGAAGCACTAATTTCAGCAATTTTATCTTTCACTTCTTGGTCATAAACATCTTGGATAGCACCTTCATCTATATTTAAATCAAACTTTATAAGTATGTCTTTATATATTTTGTGTAACATTTGTTGTATTCTGATTTTAAATTCTTGACTACTGTTTTCATTTATATATCTTAAAATATCGTCCTTATCATCAAAAACATTAATTATTTTTTTTAATAAAATTAAATTATCCTGTTTCTCTAGTAAACTAAGCATATCTGTTTTAATATTTTCTAAATCTAATTTAGTAAAAGCACTATTAAAATTTGTAGCCACTGTGTCTAATTTGTCTACAGCAGTTCTATGATATGATTCATCAATATAATAACCCATCATATATTCTTTTAATAAATTACTAATAAGTAAAAATTGCGTAGTATCATACAACGATACAAGTAAAAATAACTTAAATTCATCCGTTGTATTCTTACTTTTATAAATTTTCTTAATACTGGAAGTAACCCAATTATCTGTAATTCCATCTTCCTTTTCCACATGTGGCTTTGTAAATAAATATAATAAGTAAAAATCATAAGTAATATCAATAACTACTTCAGTATTTAAATTATTCATATAATCATTTATTTTATCAAAGTTACATGCTCTCAATATTTCTATACAATAATTATTCTTTTTTTTATATATATCCGAATATTCTTCTGGAAACATATTTGAATTATTTTTATAAAAAATGTCTATTGCTGATTTAATTTTCTTTTTTACCTCAGGTAATTCGATATTAGCTATCAAAGTTTTATTATCAAAATTTTTCATTATTGCATAATATAATTCCAGATGAAGTACACTATTAGTAATATTGTTAAGAGTTGTAAGTGGATCATTAAACAATGATAATATCGATTTAAATATTTCATCACAATTGTCATTATTCAATTTATTATTAATAACAATATCATTAATTACATCATCCTCCCCTCCAATAAATGTATCAGTATTTGTAGCATTCCTTGAAACACTGCTATCTGAAGGGCTGGTACGTGAAATTTCGGGTGGGCTGCTTATGTATGAAGGGCTGGTACTTGAAAATTCGGGTGGGCTGCTTATGTATGAAGGGCTGGTACGTGAAAATTCAAATGAACTACTGCTATCTGAAACATCCTTATATTCTATTTTAATGTTATTAAACTTTTTAAATATTTCATGTAAAAGTTTAAATTCAGGATGTTTTTTATTAGTATAACCTTTAACATCTTCAGAAACCCCCCCGGGTGTACCACCCGTTAGAGGGTCTAAATTAATCAGGTCCATTACTAAATTAGTATCCTGTAGATTGTTAATATTTCTATCAATTTCATTTTTAGTTATCTGTAAATTTTTCAAGAATTCTATACATTTATTTACACTAAGTAAATATATATTTTTAACGTCAGTATTAATTTCATCAGCAAGGGCTTTTTTTTGATTTGGCGTAAGCAAAAAATTACTACATGTTTTAACATTATCGTCTACGAATTTATTTATAGTTTCAATCCACATTACCGGATTTGTTTCTGTAAGTATTTTACTAAAATAGTTAGCTAATACAGTACTTAATGTTTCATCACTTGTATAATTGTTCGTTATTGTTCGCAAAAGCGAATATTCTTTTAAATTTCCTAAATTTATAAAAACGTTTTCTATAATATTATCTGGTAGTACAAACATAGTTAAATTCCCGCCACAGTTTATAAATTCTCGTAAAACATTAACGTCAAATAATTTATTATCATACTTGAGTTGTAACTTACCATAAGTATTTATAACTTTACGTAACTTACTTTCCCCTTTTATTCTATCAGATTCTGTAATGACACCACCTTTAATGTGTCTCTTGTATTGTGAATTTTTATTTTTATCATAATGACTATTACCTCCAGTTTTTACACTAGTAACTTTTCCTGCAGTATCAAACACTGAAATATCTGTTAATTTTTTGTTATATGAAATAGCGAGCATTTGCTGAATAAAATCATCAGATTCTGCAAAATACGATGTGTCTTGTACAATTTTATTAATTTCAACGAAGTTACTTTTAGGCTTAATAATTGTTCCAAGAAATTCGTTCAATTTTGTAGTTATTTTTGATTTATTTTTCTTAAAATTTTTTGTACTTTCTAATACTGTTGTATTTCTAATTAATGTATCATCGTCTTCATCTATATTCATTCTAAGTTTATCAATTAATTTATAAAGTGAATCAACATATTCAATAAGATTAGAAACATCCCAGTGAACACTACCGTTAGAAACTTCGTAACTAATTAAACCAGAATTAATAAGGGGTGGAATCACAATATATGATGGTGATGATAAATCATCAAATAACTCATGATAAACTCCAAGTGTCATAACCAACTGACTAAAGTAAACTTCTACAAATAACTTCTTAATTGCAACTTCTTCAACATTAGATCCAGTTTGTAGATTTTTCTTGATGAAATTAAATTTTTCATCCTTTGTTTTTTTCTCTTTGAATAGCTTCATAAGATAATATATTTTAAAATAACTATGGGATTTAACATCTGCATCATCCATTGCATTCGTAATTTTTTTAATAAATTCACTCACAAGTGTATAATCGGTGTTAACATTATTTTTAATATTTTTAATATCATTTTTTCCTTTACTTGTAGAAAATTTACTACTTGGCATATATGGTTCACCATCTAGTCTACCGTTATCTTCCAATAAATGTGCTGCTGAATTCTTTTCATGTGGGAATTTTTTATATTCGCCTAATCTCTGCTCATTATCATCTTTATACTTTTTCATGTCTTCTATATTATAAAGACCATATCTGAAATTCATATCATTTACTACCATATAAAGCATTTCACGAAATTTATCATTTGATGTACATGAATTATATAAAGAATTTACTTCTAGTATCACCAATTTAACTTCTTCGTTAGTATAAACAGGGTCTTTGTCTAATTTAAATATAGTATCTATCAAATTGGATACAAGCCCGCTTGTAGATTTAGGTAAAACACCAAATTTTTTATCTTTGGTATCATCATCATAAAAAACCTTTCTATAAAACTCAATTAATAAAGGAATTTTAATATAACCTTCGAATGCATCATCAATAATAGTAATATTCTCATTACCTGCACCGACCAATAATCTAACTTTTCTATCTATTTTTTGAGTACCAGAACGCGCATAAATAGCAGAATACCCTTCAATACAAGCTAAAATTTTACCAATCATTGCTTGTAAAGTAAGTCTATATAACTGATCTAGCTCTTCATTGATAAATTTAAAATTCCTCACTCCTCCCTTATCAGAGTTAACGTCAATTTTAACATGTTTAGATAGATATTTAAAAAGCAGTTTAGGACTTAGTGGTGATTTATCACGTAAGTTAACACCACCAAACTTTTCACCAATATAAATAAATAAGGCAACTAAATTTTTAAGATGACCATGATCTTCTGGCTTTGCACTCTTAATCTGTTTTAGTGGTTCAATTAATTTAAGAATATCCTGAATATCGTCAGGATTTTTTATAAGTGTATCGGAAAAATACCCTAAATATAAATCAATAGCTTCTGTGGCAAGTAGTAATTGTACTTTACTTTTAAGATCTTCTTTAGTTATTCCCGGAGTAGTAGTAAGTTTTTTTACCTCTACATTATTTATTATATCATAAGCTCTTTGTTTTTTAGCAGCCATAAACTTTCCAAGCATATTTTCATATTCTTTATTGAATACAGATGTATCAATCATCTTAAAATTTTCTTTAATTCTCGCAGTAAACACTCTGCGTCTAAGTCCAAAAATAAATTTATCTAAATCATTACTTGTAAATACAGAAATCTTTTTTGCACGACCTCCGGAATAATTTGTTGGTTCAAATGTTTTAATTTTTCTTGTTGTCTGAATTAAATCATATACCTCATCTGTAAAGCCAATTATACTCGAAATTGCTGTATTAGCATCTTTAGTATCACCACTAACAGCCTTTAATGCAGTTTTAATTCTTTCAAGTTTTGATAGAAAAAGGTCTTTACCAACTTCATACACTTGATTTTCCATACCTAATACATTTTTAACAAACGATGAAGCTTTATCATCACCATCTTTACCATCATTTCTTAATGATGGTAAATCTACTAAGCCAGTAAGCGCGTCAATAAACAAGTCGAGTTCTTTATTCAATTTAACAGTCGACCCGAATTTCATTGCAAGATGATCAACTGCATTAAAGAATTGGTCAAATTGTCCTTCGAGTTTTGTGACATATGTTTCAACAATATTCTCACGAGTTTTTTCTAGTTTTGTCATACGATCAGATGGATTTACAACGTATTGGTTGTCAACTGAACCATCCGCTTCGTTATACATTTTATCATAACCTCCTCCTTTACGTCTCTTGGATTTAGCACCACCATCGTATCCACCAGTGCTTTCAAATCCACCAGCAATTGCTTTAGAAATAGTTTCTCGTCTATAGTCATTGCGACGCAAAACATCAGCAGCTCTATAGAACTTATCAAAAATAATATACGTTGGTGAAGATTTAGAAATTCTAGCCAAATGGCTAAGAAGTTTGCTTTCCAATTCATCGTATGTTGCAATCTTCTTATATTCCGCAACTGACATACCGATATCTTTCAATGCATTATGCACTAAATCTGTTGCGGAAGTCACCAATTCCAAACTATTCAAAACACTTACCAAACGCGAACCGTATGCTTGTGAACCGGGCTGTGTTGACTGTGTGCGGTCAAGGAAATTCTTAAGAACTGCTTGGCGTTCGAAAAGCGCCATCAATCCAGTCTCGGTAGGCATAACTGATACATTAAGAATATTACGAAGATGACTAAGTTGGAAATTCAATTCCTTAATAACCTCATCCATAAGACGCAAAAGTGGTTTAAATTCTGGGTCAGTAACTTGCATTTTATTACCGGATATTTCTACTTTAGATCTACCAGATTCCAAAAGTTTCAATAATGTCTCAATAGCATCAACTCTTTCCTTAACATCACGCGAGATTGTAATAAATTCTGAATTCATTCCGGTAAATAAACTATTAATAAAATCTGCTGACTTATCACAAATTTCACTTGTTGGAAGTTTTGTAGAAATGACATCTCGTCCGGCTACCGCATTAACAGCATGAGCAAGAGTAACACACAGTTCATGTTGTTTATCATTTTGAACTCGCCATGCTTTGGGGTTATTAGGAACTGTAGACTTCACCTTCTTTTGGATATCAGAAATACTCATTATATCAATGTCACCGGTGATACCGAGGACTTTGGACAGAATTTTTGCCATTTTTCTAATTTGGGTTTGCTTCTCCAATGCATGGGTAGACTTATCAAATTTATCTAGTTTATCGAGTTCGCTACTATGCGAACTATTAACCCTACTTCCTTGTTTTGGTGCTGTCTTACGCTTCAATCTCGTACCACCACCCATACCATCGTGTGGCGAAATATCATTACTTAAACTTTCATCACTAAAAGTATCATCCAATTGCTCGACACCATCACTGTCATTATCACTCATACTTATCTTTAAAAATAATATTGTCTACAATGTTTTTACTTAATGTAGTTAATATTATTAATATATTTAATGTAATATAAAATTTAAAAATAATAATTAATTCATAAATAATAATAATTAATTCATAAATAATAATAATTAATTCATAAATAATTATTATGTAATATTTGATTAATTAAAAAATTAAATATCACTAAATAATATTTATAATGGAAGAATTCGATACTTATTTATATGAAACTGATCCAAAACTTTCGAAATTTTTTGATAAATATAATTTTCATGATGAAATAGAAGATAATGAAACGTTTAATAACGGATTTACTTTTATTTTGCCAAATACAACAATTAAAATTTCTATGGAGAAAATGAAAGATCGTGCAAAATCAAAAATAATACAAGCTATGATTATAAGTGGATATTTTCCAAATAGCACATCATGGCGCAATATTAATAATTCAGTCGATATGAATGGAAATATTATAACACCTCTTACAGCACGCGGAACTACTGTAACATTAAATTCTAAATCAGGAAAGTCTATTATTACATTCGTAAAAAACATTCCAGGAAAATGTCCAATTTCTATATATCAACTTTCTGAAGAATCAGAACTCCCTGGAATATTCCAAGAGCATAATAATTCAACACATGTAGTAAATAAACAAAGTATTAAAAAAAATATGCGAAGCGAATTAGCTGCAAAATTTCTTAGTGCACAGGGTCTTGAATCATTTTGTACGCGATATTTAGCATCCTTCTTATATTATCTTAATACGAATGATCAGAATTTGTTGAAGTCACTTGTACCATTGTTAGATTATAATCCTATTACAAATTTCATGAATGTATTTGAAATTCATAAAAAAGATGGATATTTTATTAATACTATGGTTATCAATGATTGGATGAATAGTGAAGTAGATGCATCAAGTAAATTTTATTATCAGGTTTTAAACAAATATAAAATTAATTTACAAGATGGATTGATTAAAGAAATAAATACCATACGTGCGCGGTTATATGATACAAAATCAACAAATGATAAAATAAATACATTAAATGATATTTATGAAAATCTTGTTACAAATAATACAATTGGACGATATAAAAATGTATATCCGGAAAGCACTATTGAACTTTTAAAGAAGGCAGAATTTGACGGTAATATTAAAGCAGCGCAAGATGAAATGCGAACAGTGGTAGATAATATTATTAATGGCAATACATCAAAAAATATAGCGCGAGAAATTTGTTATCATGCCAAATTAATTCCGCGGATTTTTAATGAAAACATTACGTTTTCTTTTTCTACTGCACAAGTTGCAGAAGTATTAAATCAGTTTATAAATACAACATACTTTCTGTCGTTTAGAATTACAAATTGTGAATTTGGTGGAACTGCGAATATTTATAGCGAATCGGGACCAGGTAGAGAGCTGGTTGATCCAGTTAGCTATTATTATAAACATAATATTATGAATAACTCAACTAACACAGAACATAGTGAGTTAGATGAATTGGTCGATAAAATAAAAGAATATAAATCAAAAAAGCAACATATACCATTCGAACTTATAAAACGATTTGACGAACTTACACAATAATCATAAAGTATAAATTATGACTTATAAAGATAGTAATTATTTTTTTTATTACTTGTAAATAAAATATTAATTTTATTACTTGTAAAAAATGAATAAGTTAATATAAACAATATAGTGTAAATAATATACATCATCATGCTGCATTTCATATTGTGTCCCTCATGTGGTACCCGAATTGGTAGATATTATGAAGCATATTCAATATTATTAACGCACTTGCAAAATGAAGAATTAGAAAAAAATAAAAATATATTATGTGCTGATAATATATTGATAAGTAAGGAAACTAATGTAAAAATGCTTGAAATATTTGAAGCACTTGGTATAAAAAAAATATGTTGCCGAATGCATTTTAATACAGTAGATTTCTATTCAGCAGAAATAATTCCTTCATAAATAATAATATTCTCATAAATAATAATATTCTCATAAATAATAATATTCTCATAAATAATAATATTCTCATAAATAATAATATTCTCATAAATAATAATATTCTCATAAATAATAATATCCTTATTTTTTGTTTATGAATAACCATTTACTTTATAGTATTAATATCCTTATTTTTTGTTTATGAATAACAATTTAATTTATATTAGATAATAATAAAGTATATAATCACTACCAACGAGATGTCATCCACCCGCCAATATTTGCCAACCGAGTTTTTCGTAGAAGCATTCAAGCAATTTAACGATGATGCTATCACTATTGACGCATTAGATATCGCAAAAAAGATTAAAAATTCATCTGGTGGAGCTGAAGTCTCATATTGCAAAACATATATCCGAACACCCGATGCTTTCAAAGATAAATTTCCACTTGATAAATATCCGGCATTAATGTTACTTAACCCTACTAAACTAAATGGATGTGCATCATTTGAAACACGTCGTGAAAAAAAGAATAGTGCAGGTCCGTCATTTAGCGTATATAAATCAACACTTGATAAAAAAGGCGCATTAATTGGTGAAACTCTTTTCAAATTCTTTACGGTTTGGCATAGCAAAGCAGATAAGCAATTTAATGTATCTAATTTTAATAAGTCTGTTATTCGCGTTCCTATTCAAGAACAATATACTGCAGGAGGTGAGTTGAAGACAATGCCTGACCCAATTGTTCGCATTAAGTTCAAGACACGCAAATCTGAAGATAACAACCCAGCAAAATCACCTATTTGGTGTGATTTGTTGTTTATTCGCGATGGTGTACAATATTCAAGGTTTCCAGATACTATAGAAGGAGCTACCGTGGCTGGTGAACAATATAATAATAGTAATATACATTATATTGTTCGAAGTGGTAATGAAGGCTTTGGTGTCATTAATTTGAGTGAAACAATTAAATCATCAATGGGTATCAGTAATGTTGCTTGTGTTGATAAATTGGCAGTAATTAATAAACAGAATAAAGAAACTCTTTCAAATATTTTTGGTTCGGCATTCGATGAATATATAACCGCTACAACTCCACAAACGGCATCTCCTACACCACCGCAATCTCTACAGCAAGTGACATCGGATGATTTGAATAATTATTTCGACGGAGATGAATAAACATAAGTTACTAAAGACAATTATAAAACGAATTATAAATATAGTATGTAATTATTACAAAAAATAAATATAAATAATTAAAATAAAAAGTTATATTGAATAAATATTTTTTTTGTGATTGTGAATATATACAATGGCATTAGCTCGCGGAAAAAATTCGCTATTTTCTACCGATTTATTAGCTCGTAAATATGAGATTTCTAAAAATTCAATTCCCTCAGATGATGACCCTAATTTTATGGAAAAATATAATAGACAAGCATTAAAATATGCAGGCCCGGATAGACCATTAACGGAAGCAGAGGAAGTTAAACCTATTAATAATAAATATTTTTTATCATTGCGTGAAACTGGTGGTCGTAGTACAGCTACGCCTTTTAGACCTGATGAATATTATGAAGATACTACACGTGATCCACGTCAAAATGCAAATAATGACCCTTGTGCGGAAAATCTATCTAATCAAAAACGTGCGCGAAATAGATATATTCTCAAAACATCAGATGAATCGCATACAATACATGAAGCCGTAAAAACAGCTAGAGAACAAATAAATCAAAGAGTTGGAATTTTTGGACGCTCTAAAAAAGCAATGCCATGGTTTTATAATTCAGATTTAAATAAATTATATAAATACCCTGGTCATAGAAATACAAGTGATGATATTTCAAATAGGAAAAATGTATTGCAAGACCAAAAATATATACAATTAGGTGATAAATTAATACTTAAACCAGATTTTACTACGCGTGTAGTATCTGATACATTACCTCTTGGATGGTATATGGCAACCGATCAGGAAATGGGTGTAATGAAATATGGAAGAAATCCTATTGGCTATGATAGAAATTTAAATGTTAATTATAATCAACATAAATCACAAAATGATGAAGTTAAAAAAAAAGAATTTGCACTTGCTCGAACTAATAGAACCGTATTATGCGATATCAAACGTGCAACTTGCGAACATACTCAACTAGAATCGGATAATAGCAGAATAGCAGAAAATGCACAAGTACGCACATGCGGGCTAGTAGGTTCGCGCCCTGAAGTACTAAATAAAGAAAATACAGAATATGATCAAGATGTTATTAATTCTATTGTTATTGCAACTAAAAAAAATGTAATTGGTACTGATAAAGATAAATTACGTGGATATGTAATCGGCTCTGAAAGAAAAACGCGTGAAGGAATTGTTACAAGTGTTAGAAAAACATGTAAAAAATTTCATACTGGCGGTAATCCCGAATTATCTATTATAAAAGTTGTATCTCCAGAATATAAAACATTAAATTATTCAGCACCAGAAGTTCGTGAACTAAGTGTTAAACAAAATACTATAGTAGCTCCATCGCGTGATATAACACGTGAGCAAGGAGTAGGTAAATGTGCAAAAAAGGTTCTTAGAGATCGCGATTCATATTCTGGTGATGTTAAGATGTTTGAATACGATTCTGGAAAAACACGTGTCGGACATATGGAAAAGGTTGTACACACAAGACGCCTAATGGAACGCGGGGATAGAATAACTCCTGACGCAATTACTGCACATAGAAGATAATAGTTCATATATAATTAATAGTTCATATATTTTTATTAACAGATTATATATTTTTATTAAAGTACTTATTTTTTTATATTAATAGATATTAAAAACATTTAACTATAGAGTATAACAAACCGAAACAATGACAAGCAGTGTATATGAAATTATTAAAAAAGAAACCGACAAATATTCTAATACTGTAAATATAAAAAAAATCATATCATCATTGACAAAAATCGGTATTAAAGTGGTAAAAGAAAACACAGATATGTGTGAAAATAGAATGGTATTATATAATACTAGAAAACAAAATAATTCAAAATCTTATGATAATGTATATCGTGAGTGTAATGGTATGGTTATAACAAATCATGGTGAAATACTCGTATATCCGATTCCTCCTATTGTTAATTTTAATCATCTTGATATGCTCGAACATTCTAGTTTTAATGTGACGCCTCTATATGACGGTACAATTATAAATATGTATTATTATATGAACACTTGGCGTATTTCTACAAGGCGGTCATATGATTGTACAAAGATTTACCCAGACGGGATTGAAATGACATATGGCGGAATTGTATTCGGGTTGCTATTGACATTCCGTATTAATTTAGAGGATTTTAATACGGAATATTCTTATTCATTATGTGTATCAAGCAAAGTACTGCATCCATATGCAAAAACAGATAGAGTTTCATTAATAGCAGCATATAAAAAATCAGGAGAAATAGTAGTAGAAAATATTCCAAATTTACAATATAGTCCAATAAAAAAATATAATTATGCAGAGTTGAAAGAATTTATTAAAAATCATTTATCTAATGTTGGTAATAAATATTTTGGAAGTTTAATTTCAATGGATTCGAATGAATTTATTTCTACCAATACACAAAAAATATATAAACTTGAATCAGATTTATTTATTAAAATTCAAAACACTTTATATAATCCTAAATTAGTTACAGACTTGCGAAATATGGGAATAAATAATCGGCCAGTATATACAATGGTATATAATGCATTGAATAATACAGTTAATAACCTTATTGAAATTATGCCAGAATGGATAAAATATTATGAGCTTCTTATTTTAGTATTAATGGAAGTATCCGGGTATATTAATAATAAACTATTGGAAGAAAATAATTGTAATAATACAGTAATAGTTCAAGAAAATGAAAAAATCGAAGTTAATAAAATCCCAAAGAATGAATTTGTCAGTAATTTACTAAATGTAGAGTTTATAGAAAAGTTTAGAACATTTTGTACTGATATTATGAAATTTATTTATAATACTGTGGAAAAAAATAAAAAATTACCAGAAATTATTAGATTATATATAAATACATCATCGCAATTAGCATTTCAATTATATGAATTAATACTCATTATTTATAATCATATCAATAATAGTTATAATAATATCAATAATGCTAGCGATGAGGTAAATATAAGACTTGCGCAATAGTCAAAGTTACATGATTAACACTATTTATAATTTTACGCAATAATTATTTTATTAAATTACGCAATAATTATTTTATTAAATTATGCAATAATTATTTTTTTATGATATTAATTCCCGGATATATATTTATTTAAATTTTCTAAATAAACATAAATTTCCTTTATATCATGCTGAATATTTGTAACATCTATTTTAAGTTGTGTAATATCTGCATTTAATTTTTCTGAAACAGTTTCATCCAAATTCGGACCACTTTCAAGAACGCTTAATCGACTATGTAATTGTTTTATCATTCGTCCTAGTATATCCGAGTTTTGTTGTTCAGGTTTTCCATTTTTTTTCCATAGTTTATTTATTTTATCAAGATGTACAACCCATGCTGAACTTGATGAATCATATAAATCACTTCTCAATGAAAATGTATTTCGCTCAATACTTTTTGCGTAAATAAACCCGCCTTTTGTCATTGTACCATCTGGCTTTTCATAACGAATATATGATTTTATTTCTAAGTCCATCCATTCACCCCGCGATATCTCTTCATATCCAACAAGTTCTTTTTTTACCGCACCAGCACCACCGATGGGAATAGATGTATCTGCTAGACTAAACATAATTATTATACGGTATATAAAAAATAATTATAATTTATAATTTATGATTTATATAGTATCTTTATAAATGATATCTTCACAACTAAATTTTGCGATATAATCAAGTATTATTTACATTCAATATGTTTATAATTATTTTATTTTTCAGTGATATTATATTTGTTATATTTTTTTGTTTTGGATTAGAGAACTTAATATTAACTGTATAACGATTTTGGTAAAATTCCTCGTCATCATCCCAATCATATTCAGTATAATCCATACTTTTATACTATATAATATATAGAATTCATTTTTTATAAATGATTATAATTAATTTATAAAGTGTATATCAATAATTAATTTATAAAGTGTATATCAATAATTAATTTATAAAGTGTATATCAATAATTAATTTATAAAGTGTATATCAATAATTAATTTTATATAATTATATATAACTGCAATAAATTATATTAATCTCACAAATGTCATTTTATAATGATTTCATATACGAACATATACCTATAAAAAATAAACAATTAAAAATCGCGTTAGATAAGCCGTTTATAAATAGTTTTAATTTATTTAGTATGGCAAAAGCATCTAATATTATTGTTGAAGAAGATTATATACCAGTAATATTTTATGCAAAACGTGAAAATATGCGAACAGTAATCGCAACTATGTACTTACATAATTATATACCAAAATATGTCTGTATAACAGGATCATTAATTAGTATGGATGGTGAATATAGAGATAATTTTATATCATTTGACCAGTGGGAACAAACATATCAAACTTTAGGTGTTATGGAATATATGGAATACAAATATACAAAAAAATATACACCAGATTTATCATTCAAAGTAATACCAGCTAGTAACTTACTAGAACCAATAGAAGTTAATAATCCACAAAAATTAGCAGAATTAGAAGAATACTTAACTACACACAATATTGGATTAAAATTTTTTATGTCAGCTTGGTTTATAAAAATGTTTAATAGAAAAGAAGGAAGACTAGTAAATCATCAAAACATTCAACACGATTTTGTTATGACTGCTCCAGAAGATGGAAGATTATATTTAACAATGGCTGAAAATTTTAGAGGTGCTGAATTAGGAAGAATTTATAGAGAATTCACAATTTATATTATGATTATTGATGATATAGGTAATTGCATTCCGATACATTTAGGTCAAAAAATTATTCCTATAAAATGGTTAGAATTTGAAGACTTCGGTTCAATACGATTTAATATATGGAAAGAATTATATTGCAATAAATTACTTGCAAATTTATCAATTAATGGTGCATCTGGTGGTTTTAGTGCGCCATGTGGATGTTTTTTTATAAACTTAGATGCAGAAATATTTGATAATCCATCCATGAAATATAAAATGGAACAAAGTAATGAAATTTACGATAAAATGAAACAAATACAAAAGGTTACAGAAGATTTGCATTTATATGATACAATGAAACGCGCGTTTGAAGATCCAATAGAAATAGCACGAAAGAATATTATAATGAGTAAATATGCATTAGTATATGTCAGTGAATATGTAGGCCGAACTTGGGGTGATTTGCCTAACTTTATAGATAATATATATACCATAAAATTGCGTGAATATAATTATTTCAAAAAACAAATATTCGAAGTTTTTTATACACTGCATGTAATGAATACAATGGGTGTTATTCATGGTGATTTACACGCTAATAATTGCACTATAAATTGTATTAATATAAAAAAACCTAATATTCCATTAGATGATTCGCCATTAACGAGTACTTATATAATAGACAACGATGTTTATAAATTTGATGCAACTAAATTACAATCTTGTATAATAGATTTCTCACGCGCTATTTTAAACCCGCTTCAACATTGTATTAATAAACCAGGTGACTTAATGGATAAATTTAAAACAGATATATTGGATATTATGATGCAATTATTTCCAAAAATTTATGAAAATGATAAAATAGAAATGGAAATTGCAATATTAAAAAATCCTAATAAAGTGTTTAGACTATTTACTATTTTAGATGTTTATACTTTTGCATTAAGAGTACGACCTGTAGTAAATGAAATGCGACTATGTACAAAATCAGAAAAATTAATTAATACAGTTTTAAATATGAGTAAAAAAGCATTAACTTCTTTTTATAAAAATGAAAACGATGAATTGCCAATACCAAAATTATTAAAAGAAATATTTTATAAACCAATTATTTCTACTAACCCTTCTCTTGAAGTTTGGGTCGCACCAATTCCGCCTAATCTAACTAAATTTGATAATTCATTTCCAATGTTGCAATCAAAAAAAGAATTTATAGATTTTTCAAATTATAATAAGCGACCAGAATATTTACAAACTTTTCATAGTATGAAGGATGGTGGTATTTTGTTTGATAAAAATAAAACATATGAAATACATAAACAAAAAAATATAAAAATTAAAAAAGATGCTATAGCGATTGATGATTAAAAAATATAGTTTAATGACTTTATTATACCTGATTTATTTTCCATGCCAATATGAATTACATTCACCGCATACAAATACTCTACTAAAATTATCACCAAGTCTCACATACGAAACTATTCTATTTTTTTTACAAGTTTCGCAATATTTTGTTTCTCGCGGTATACAAGGAACATAAGGAGCATTATTAAGAAGTTTTATATAAAATTCTATGGATAAATTATCTTTAGTTTCTTTTATATGACGCGCAATTAATGTATCACTATCGATACTTTCAAATTGACCAGTGCAGCTTGCACATTGAAATTTCAGATGTCCATTATCAATGAAAGATACCAATAAATTTCCACACGTTTCGCAGAATTTCATTTATCTTTACAAGTATATTATAATGATATTCATTTTTTATTTAGTTTAATCACAATAAAAAATAATTTGAGATATTATGTTTAGTAAATTAGTATATGTATAAAATTAGTATATGTATAAAATTAGTATATATTTATAATTATTATATGTAGTATTATTATATATGTAGCATTATTATATATGTAGCATTATTAATATATAGTATCTCGCATCAATATATTTCATTGAACTTTTGTCCAGATGGTATAGTTAGATCATTTACTGCCCATATTTCTGCACGATTTTTACTTAACTTTCGCATTATGCTTAATGGCGATTTTTTTTGCACTATTTCACGCATTGCCATTGCGCGCGTTGTTGTTAATCCTTCAATATCAACATATACAGGACCACCATCATCAATATGGCGCGCACGAATTGCAAGAATATACGAAAATTCATATATAGTCATTATATTTGATGTTATACGGTCTTCCGGTTTTGAAATAACTAAATCATTATTTTCAAATGTAGAATCTATTACTTTCACTAACTCTGGAGTTTCCACAACTGGGCGAATTTCCCCTTCATCTTGTTCTTGTTCGCTTTCATCAGATTCCGCGCCTTCTTCTACAAGTCCATCATTTGATATATTTTCAAATTCTTCATCTTCATAAACTTCTTCAGTTGCGTCATTTTCTGGCTCACTGTTTTCGTTATTAGACATTATTATAATTTATATATATACAATCATTTTTTTAAATTAGCAAATATATTATGAAATTAACAACAATAATACATCTGTTTTGTACGTGTTGTTGTAAAAAAATATCACAACAATGTAAATTAAAAAAAGAAGTCAATAATAAACCATGGAAAAAATTAAAATTCGATTCATTTAAAAATTTTCGATTTAAAGTGTTTCGAGTTTCACCCAGTGGCGATGAAGATGATGTAACAAGTAATTTTTTATGGATACTCAATGAATATTATACTACAGATTATGATGATAATATAATATTGGAATATGAAATAATTAAATCATTTTTTCCAGGTGATGGTGCTATTAAAATCGAAAAAAGTGATATTGATGATGAAAATAAAAATAAATCGGTTGGTATTATAGGGCTAACTAATAAAGAAGTTACTAATATACAGGAATCATTCGGTCAGATTACTATAATTCAAACTGAATTACCAAAAGACTAATTATGCGGTATAGTACTATTAAATGATTTATAAATTATTATTTTTATATTGATTTTTTTATGATTAATATTTTATATCTTGATATATTTTATTACAAAAGTATAAAATATTTAAATTTATATTAGTGAGTATTAAATTCATTAGTCAATATATGAAAAATTGAATTAATAAATAAAAATATATAATACATCAATACAATATGTCGAGCGCGAACGAGTCTGAAAAACGATATCCCGCGTCAATGCAATTCGATTGCTCTAATATTTACCATGATAGTACATATACAAACACGAAATCGGAAGAATATTTACGCGAAACAAATAATGCATACAAAGACTTATCAAATGATTTGGTTAACAGCGAAATTATAAATGAACAAAGTCCAGTAACTGTATTTATTCCTGGTGTTCAAAAGACAAAACATATTGCGGAAAATTATATTGAACCGATTATGTCAAAAATGGAAGAATGTAGAAAAAGCAATTTACGCACACATTTTGCAGAGAAACAAAACGAAACTGCTTCCGGAATTATGTTAGATTTAGATATCGACCATAATTCGCAAACATTAATAATCACGGATGACGACTATGTTAATATGATAACAAATGTTTGCGAAGTTTTAATGGATATTTTAGAAGCTCCGGATAATATAGTATTTCATGTTGCTATTTTACATTCGGATATTCCACGGAAAAAAAATGGAGTATATCGCGAGTCTGTTCATATAATTATACCCAGTATAATGGTATCAAAACCATTGAAGATGTATTTTGTACAGCGATTGATAAATGAAAAAACACTTTATAATTCATTGGGTGAAAAAAAAAGTTTATTAAAAAATGAAAATATTCTTGATAATGGTTCATCACATGTTCCAATATTCTTTTTAGGATCGTGTAAAAATGACCCTGCAAAATCAGCCGATCAATTTGTAGCATTATATAAATTCACAAAATCAGGCAAATATGCTAGAATACGAGATGATACATTTCCAGAAGGGGCTAATTTATGCTGGGAACTATCGGTTAATATAAATCATAGCACTGTAACTTATTCACAATATATAAAAAAATCAGTGTATGGTTATAAAAATTCATTGACTTCCGAGATTATTTCAATAAGTTCCTCAAATGTACAAAACGTAATAGAAAGCGAATTTTACAAAGATAGCGTTAACACTATGATAACAAGCACCGAATTCAATCTACTAAATCAACTAGTGCAAATATTAGCAGATTATCGCGCAGATGAATATAAATGGTGGAATATGTCAATGCAAATTATTGCGAGTTATGGAGAAAACTTTAAATCTATTGCACAATTATTTAGCAGTCGTTCATCAAAATATAACAGTAACGATTTCGAGGCGTACTGGTCTCGATATCTCGATAATAAAACATTCGGAAATGGTATGGAAATGATTAAAAGTTGGGCAAAAAAAGATAATCCTGAACAATACAGACAAATAGTCGCAAAATCAGCATATGATGCGTTGATTGATATTGTTTATTCTACGCATAATCGCGGGTCAATACCTCATGCAAAATGGGCAACCGTAATAAAATTGATGCTTGGTTTTAAATTTATTTATGACGGGAAAAATAATAAATGGTATGAATTTATTTTACCGGAAGATAATGCAGAAACAAATTCTGTTTATAAATATCGCGTTCAGACGGAAACATCTGCAATGTCTTTATTTATCTCTGATGTATGCGTAAAGTTACTAGAAAAGATTTATTCAAATATCAGCACAAAAATACAGAAAAAAAATAAAAAAGACCGCAGTGATAAAGACCAGTATTATACAGATATTATGGATAATTTATCAAAGTCCATAAGGGAACTTAATCATAATCAATTCAAAACATCTATAATAAACGAATGTAAAAATGTTTTTACGGATTATAGACGGATAGAAAACGTTGATAAGTATGAAAATATTTTACCTGTTGGTAATGGAGTTTTAGTATTAGGTCAGCTTCCAGAATTGATAACTTACCATCATAATTATGTTGTAACGAAATATTCGCAAACTTTGTTTAAAGAATATGATCCAACTAATGAAGATGTACAAAAAGTAGAAAAAATCCTACGCGAACTATTTCCGGAATCTGAACAAGAAACGTATGAATTCATTATGTGTTGGATGGCTTCCGGTTTGGATTTGCGAAATAAATCGCCGCATTTATTATATGTACACGGTGAGGGTTCTGCAGGTAAATCTATGATTACAGATATGTTTAGAAATGCTGTAGGCAATAAATTTTGCACAGAATTACCAGCATCTATTCTTACAAATACCTTCGGTAAATCAGGTGATGCGAATTCTGCTTTATCAAAAGTTGATAATATGCGCACAGTAATAATTGATGAAGTTGAGCATTCCGGAATTATTCAAGATATGAATCTTAAAAAACTTATGGGTGGTATTCTATCAACTCGAGATTTATACCAATCAGAAAAAGACTTTACATCAAAAGCGCGATTTATTCTTATCACAAATCATTATCTAAAGTTATCAAATTACGAATTTGCAACTTTACGACGAATTATTTATGTGCGGTTTAAGATGTGTTTTCGCGGAATAGACGATGCTATTGGAAAATATGATGCATCAAACCCACTACATCGGGTAAGAAATAACGAAATAAAAGATAATTATATACACTCTACCGAATGTAAAGAAGCGATGTTAAGTGTTTTGGTTAAATGGTACCAAATATTTATGTGCAAATTTGGCGGTGATATAACACGCGTACCGCGTACAATTATAAATTCAGAAACTACTGAATTTATTAAAAAATCAGACAGCATTACTGATTTCATTGACAGGACTTTAGTAAAAAAAGAAGGTGCAATACTTAAATTGCACGATGTGACAAATCGTTATATAAATTGGTACACTACAACTATTAATAGTCATATAAAATTATCTATTGATGAAGTTCGAACAAAAATGCTAAATAGTAAACTTAGTACTCTTCATGGCGAGAATAGTAATAATGGATTTGTCATTCCAGGATATTCTCTACTAAGTCTTACTGGCGAACTAGAAGAAGGAGAACAGTTTGCATTTACACAAACTACAACTGAAAGACGTGTTATTAATAATTTTAAATCTGCAGACCATAAATTAACAATGACTGAATATAATAAAAAATATTTAAATGGAGAGTTATAAATTTATTTACGTTTATAAATTATATTTACATTTATAAAATAACTATACACCCCGCACTATCTAGAAACCCCCCATACTTAATTTTTTTAATTGTATCTTCATCTTTATTCTTGCTATTATTATGATGTTGGTTGTTATGATGCTGGTTATTATGTCTGTTATTTTTTTTATTTTGTTCGTCTCTACGTTCTTGTTCTTCTTGTGTTTGTTTATAAACACCATCTATATATACCAAATCCAATTTATTATAAAGTTTGTCAATACGTTTATTGAATGTAAGACGCGGTTTCATATTACTCGGAACTATTTTTATAAGCTTTTCATAATCTTTCATTTTGTATTATAATTTATATTTATCGAATGAGAATAAAAAATAAATAATATTATAATACGAGTGAGTTTATATCAATATCATAAAAATTATAATAAAGTTATATCAATATCATAAAAATTATCAATAATCGAATAAAATTCATATATATATTGCATTTTACCTTTATTATCGCGTAATTTCAAATCGTCATAAATAAAAAATCTGGGCATTCCAGGCGGTGCTTTAGTTATTTTTTTCCCGAATCGTGATATATAATAAGGTGCTTTACCATTTTCTTCAATTAACGTAGCTAAATTTACTACAAATCCAGAATATATACATTTTTTAAGTTTAATAATTTCATCTATCGCGATATCAGGAACTTTTTTCAGCATTTTCGCGAGACTATAATCAACTTGTTTAATTCCGATACCATTATATAAAGGAGAAAACCCGACCATTAAAACCATATCTTCTATAATATCATCTCGTAATTCTATAGCTTTTAACATTTTTTCATACGATATTTTATTATCTACACAAAATTGTGTTGCTTTTCTTACATTAGTACTATATTGAGTAAATTCATTGAATAAAAATAATAAATCGATAAAAGAATCTGCAACAAAATAATCCATATATTCAGGTGCAAGAATTTCGCGTCTTTTATATTTTCTTTCTAGCATTTCAGAAGTTTCGAGCATCGCGACAATTGTAACCAAGTCAAAAACGTTTGCACCATAATGATATCCTGCCAAAATCATTTTTGCACATTCTAATCGTAATTTTCTAAATTTATTTATATAAATACCAATTTCAGTTGGTGTAGTATCTGGGTAAATAGCATGTATAGCATACAGTTTTTCTAATGCGGTATGGATATTATCGCCTGGAGGTTTATCCATCATATCAAGACTATCTATATCAAATTTACCATCCTTTGCGATAATAGCAAGTATCATACTACTTATATCTTTTGTGATGATTTCTGGAAAACTCGTATATTGCAATGCATTAAAATCTTCTTCTGTATAAACTGGATACCATACACCTTTACTAACTCTACCAACTCTCCCTCGTCGTTGTTTCGCCATATCTTGCGTAATTGGTTTTTGTACTAAAGTACTAAATCCGCTCGGATATGTAGAAACATCATTACGAAATCCAGTATCTATAATATATCGTAACGAATCTATAGTAGTAGAAGTTTCAACAGCTGGAGTACTTATAATTATTTTCCTTTTAGGTATATGTCCATCTATTCGCAATGAATGTAATGGCAAATCTTTTATTAATGCCTCTTTTTCTCCTTTAGATAAAACATTTCTTGATAATTCTACCGGATATACTTTATGTTCGAGTTCTTTATTTGCTTCTATTAAAGCTTCAATAATTGTTTTTGTATCAGCCTTACCACTTACAAATATAAGTATATCACCCCATTGTTTCGGGTGGTCAAAATCAACTATATTTTCTTTATGGATTTTTAATGCTATTTCTACAGCTTTTTGTATAAAATCTTCAGCAGGATGTTCTAAAAAATACGTATCAATTGGGTAGCTCATACCTTCTACCGTAATAACTTGCGGTCTTTTATTTTTTTCACCAAAATAATCTAAAAACTTTGCAACGTTAAGAGTCGCAGACATAAATATAATATGAGGACATAATGGATTTTCCCAATGTTCTAGTATAAACTTTTTTAGTAAAAAAATAGTTAAATCAACATCTAAACTTCTCTGATGTGCTTCATCAATTATAATTACTGCATATTGCTGCATAAATTGCTCAGGAGTCATTACTTTTATTTGTTGCAATAAAATACCTATAGTTGCATATATAACACCTTTTACTGGTTTTTTTACAACAGAACCAGTTTGAAAACCTAGTGTTTCACCTATTTCCATCTCAAAAATTACAGATACTTCCTTCACAGTTTTTATTACTGAAGCGATAAGAGGTAATGTGTTAATGATATTTCTATTTAGATTATCAAAATAAATCTTAAAAATTACTGGAGCTACTGATGTAGTTTTTCCTGACCCCGTACATGCTTCTAAAATAAGTACTTTATCTGACCAATGAGTAATGTTTTTATTCATAGTATTTGACTCTAAATTTAATTTTTTTCCAAGTTGTTCCATAACGTATTCTATTGCGTACATATTATTTGCGCGTTTCACTTCATTCGGATTGGTTCCTTTTGGAAGTTTAATTTTTCCTTTTTCTATAATAGTAGGCATTTTGTGCGATTGTATATATTGATAGAAATATTTAACAAATTAATGATAATAATATATTCCCGAATTTTATAATAATATATTCCCGAATTTTATAATAATATATTCCCGAATTTTATAATAATATATTCCCGAATTTTATAATAATATATTCCCGAATTTTATAATAATATATTCCCGAATTTTATAAGTTTGTAATAATATATATAATGTCAGCATATTATAATGAAGGTGATTATTCTATACCAAACACTATGCTTTGTGGAGGGTTTGATAATAGCGGTGCAATGATGTGTCATGATACAGCAGATGATTGTAAGAAAGCTGATAAAATTATAGATTTTAAAAATTTACGAGAAAGAAGAGATGCTATTCAAAAATTTACATGTCCACAAGGATATAGACATGTAGGAAATGATGGTGCATGGTTAAATGGTAAATGGCTAAAAAATGCCGCGTTTATGAAAAATATGGGATATGTAGATGCTACCGACTCGAGATGTGATGGAGAAAAAGATAGATATTATCTTGGATGTACTAAGGTTTATCTGACTGATGATGAAGATAAAGCAAAATGCTATGCTGGATTACAATCAAATTCTAGATTAGCAGATTTTATAAACTCTAAAAGTAAGGAAAAAAATAAAACTGTCATTACTAAACGAGGTCTTTGTCCAAATTCAAATGCTGCTACAAGAGATTGGTTTTTTGCTGATTATTGTAACAGAAATATGTATAATGCTACTGAAAATCCTAATTGTACTCAATGGTGGACAAAAATGGGAGCTGATTATAAGAATAATGCACTAACTACTTTATGTAAAAGAACTGAAAATAAATATCATACTGAATGTATAAAACGTAATACTCCAACTGTTACGGTAATTCGTGATGATCCTTCTATTATTACGAAAATTCCTTCACCTGATACGTCTACTATTGGTACTGTTACTACTAAGCCAAATTTTAAACCTCCTATTACTAAATTTCCAATAATTGGACCAAAAATCGATTGGAACGTTGAGATAAATAAGTTTTGTAATATCCCTGAAAATAAATCTCATGATTTATGTATAAATCGTATTCTTACTCCTGTTGCTGATATTCCTCGTCCTCCTGTTATTGCTGTTCCTCCTCCTGTTGCTGCTGTTCCTCTTCCTGTTGCTGCTGTTCCTCTTCCTCCTGTTGCTGCTGTTCCTCTTCCTCCTGTTGCTGCTGTTCCTCCTCCTGTTGCTGCTGTTCCTCCTCCTGTTAATCCTAGTGGTAATCCATCAATACCTGGATTAAATGACCATGGAATTGGACCAACTGCCGGATCTGATATGAATGTAGATACTAGTGTTGATGATACGCCACCTTCTATAACTAGTACTAATACTAGACAACCTTCTGTATCTAATACTAGACCACCTTCTATAACTAGTACTAATACTACACCCACAGACACTAAAACACCTGAAGATAAAACACTTAGAGATAAAAAAATTGAAGATGAAAGAAAACAGCGAAATAATATAACAATTGCTGTCACTGTAATATTTTTGATAATTTTAGTTGTTGCTATTATTGTTTTTGTGAGGAAGAATCTAAGAAGAAAACAAATAAATTCTAACCAAAATATAAAAGAAGGTCAAAACATAGTAAAAAGTATAAATAATTCGTAATATTAATAGATTTAAAAAATACTAAATTATAATACTAAATTATAATACTAAATTTATTTATCAACAATATATATATATATATATATATTACATAATGACCGCTTATAATTCAAATTTAATTAATAATTTTGATGATCTATTTCTACCAGAACAACTAATTTGTGGTGGTATTTCGCTTGGCGGTAGTACAGGAGCTTGTATCGATACTAATAAATCATGTAAAAATTCAGCTTACAATCTTAAAGATATGCGAGAAAATTATAATACTATAAAAAATACTCATTTTTGTCCCGCGGGGTATAGTAATGTTACTACAAATATACGTATGGATGGTAGAGATCTTAAACTAGATAAAAATGGTATGGGTATTATTTATGCAAAAGGCGCAGCATGTGATGTCGGAGATAGAAATGACAGATATTTTCGTGGTTGTAACAGAAATGTACTAACTGATGAAAATGATTTAGCTAAATGTTATTCAAATAGACAAGATAGAACTATAACATCTCAATTTGCAAATACTGAAAATAAAAATAAATATTTTACAGCTGTATCTAAAGTTGGTGGATGTCCACGAAATTATAAGGATCCACTAGCACAAGATAGATTTTTTCAAAATTATTGTACAAAAAGTATAGCTAATGCTACAACAAATGAGTACTGTAGCGAATGGTGGGGAAGTCGACAAAATAAAAATTTTCAAGACGATACGCTCAAAAGACTATGTGCACTGACTGGAAATAAACGACATCCTAAATGTACATGTATAAATGCGCCTAAAGTAGATGGTGTTAAAGATATAGTTAAATGGGCTTTGTATGAACCATGTATAAAAGATGGTTATAGAACAAGCGATATGAAACAACTAACTATTCAAGAATGCACCGCTAATATTTATGCGAGTGATATTAAAGATAGTTCAATAAATAAAATGAATCTTTATCAAACATGCTCGCAAAACGCATCCGATAAAGGAAATAATCCCGGTCCAAGTTTGTCAGATATATCAAATGGTAATGCTGGTATAAATATCGGTAAACCTTCTACAAATACGCCTGCTCCTATTCCTACATTAACTACTAGTAGCAATACTTCTAACAGAGGTAATACTGAGAGTGATTTTGAAGCAAGTAAAAAGGAAAGAGAAGCTATAATACTTAAAGCGAATGAAAAAAAATTGGCTAAAGAAGCTGAAGAACGTAGATTGAATGAAGCTAAAATACTTGGAATTAGTGTAGAAGAAAAACCACAAAATTTATCTACTACAGACACTAAAACACCTGATGAAAAAAAAGCAAATACTATAAATTTCTATGTTGTGTTCGCTTTCATTTTCATTTTGATTGTTGTTGTTGGTATAGTAGTTGCTATAATATTAATAAAACGAAAAAATTCTAAACAAAATACAGTATTAAATCAAGTATAAATAATTCGCAATATAATATTGAGTATAAAAAAGAATATAAAGAACTACAATAAAAAATTTTAAATATTTTATTATGATGGTAATAACTAAAATAATTTTATATTTGTTTACACATAAAAATAATTAGTAATGATAATATGTAATAATTAATTTAATATTTTTTTATATATAATTGTTAGTCATGTCTTTATTTACATTAAGGAAAAGGTCAGTTAAAAACACAAATAATTTAGAATCGAGATTGAATAAAACAGAATTACAAAATTCATTTTATCAAAAACAAATAAGTAAACAATTAGAAGAACTTATTGATAATATTAAACATCAAAAACAAAATTCAACAAGTTTAGAAAATTCTGAATATCGTAATGTAATACACAATGGTAATAAAGCACTTCTGAAAAGTAATTATAGTTTAAATGATGTTACATATAATTACGATATTAATAAAGATACTATTAGATTAGGTAATAATGGTATATTGACTACTATTCCTACAAATATTAAAATGTTGTCTATAGTTAATAATATATGTATGGATGCTGATATTCCTATACAATCAGATAATAAAATCGAACATATAGAAATTATTAAACCAAATACAATAGATGAAGGTATTAGATTAACAAATACTGTATTAGAAAATACTGTATTAGAAAAATCGTTACCTATAACATCGATACCAGTAACTACTACCGATACAATTATAGAACAAATACAAACGATATCAGATAATAATACTTCTATAAATAAGTATACTAGAATAGTATATATAAAAACTACAAAAATTTTTTTACTATTTATTATTTTTATTGGTGTTATTATTGTTTTAATGAGTAAAAATAATCGCTAAATAAATATAAAGAAATTTTAATCAAAATATTAATACTTTTTTATCAAAATACCTATTATTTTTTTTTATTCAATAATATATCATAATAATATACTATAATATACTATAATATACTATAATATATTAGCTAATTTTATAGATACAAAATGGTTAGGTGTGATTGTACACCATTAGTAAATGTTGCTAGAGCGACATTAAATGCTCAGATAACAACATTAAATTCTGGACTTACTACGGCTAGAGCTACTATTGAAGGTAATAATAATACCATAAAAAAGCTTAATGACGAAAAAACCGCATTAACTAATCAGTTAAATTCAGCAAATTCTGCAATTGATGTTACAAGAGGTACTATTAATGGTAATAATATTCTCATAAAAAATCTTAATGACGAAAAAACTGCATTAACTAATCAGTTAAACTCAGCAAATTCTGCAATTACTATTGCTAATAATAATTGTACTAAAGAAAAAGAAATTTTGCGAGATACAATGTTTATAGAAAAAGCAGAAGCGATACGTATTGCTAATGAAAACCATACTATACAAATAAATCAAATGAATAATTCATTTAGTTCAGAAAAGGAAAATGCATTGACTACTGCAAATAATTCTTGTGGACAAGAAAAAAGAGATTTACTTGATAAATTAAATGCAGCAATTGCAAATTCAAATGTATTACTTGCATCTAGAGATACTTGTACACGAGAAAAAACAGAATTGCAACAATCATTAAATACCCCAACTACCGATATACTACGTACAGCTAATGAAAGATGTTCACGAGAAAAATTAGAAATGCAAAAAGCATTTAATACAGAAAAGTTAGAAGCAATACGTATCGCTAATGAAAATAGTAATAGAGAAAAAACTTCTTTACAAAGCGCATTGGATGCAGCGAATAATACTTGCACACGAGAAAAAACTTCTTTGCAAAATTTATTAAATATAGCAAATACGTCAACTACACCTAATGAAAGATGTACACGAGAAAAATCAGAAATGCAAAGCGCATTTAATACAGAAAAGTTAGAAGCAATACGTATTGCTAATGAGAACAGTAATAGAGAAAAAACATCTTTACAAAGCGCATTGGATGCAGCGAATACTACTTGTGCACAAGAAAAAACAACTTTGCGAAATAGATTGATTGCTGAAAAAGATGATGAACTACGTATTGCTAATGAAAATAGCAATAGAGAAATATTAGAATTGCAAAATTCATCAAATTCATCAAATTCGGAAAATACCAATGCGTCTAATTCTAATAGTAATCAAGTAAAAAAACCAGAAGATAATACTAATACATCTAAATACTTTTTATTAATAATCATGTTTATTATGATTTCTATTATAATATATTATATTATGCAAAAAAAACCGAAAATGGTAAGTAATATAACTAATGATACATAAACATAAATTTATAGTAATAGTTATAATAATACAAAATTATTTATTACTATTTATTTTTTTTCCGTCTATTTTATAATATTCACTATCGTATAAAAATTCACCTGATACATCACAATTTGTTTCTAATTTTGGATATAAATTTTTTGGTACTAATGACGCAACATTTGCGGTATTTTCGAATTGTAATCGGGAAAATATCAATGATGGATGCAAATTATTAACACCATAGTAAGTTATAGGAGTTGCAACATTTTCCGAGATGCAGACAATTTTATTTGCATCTTCATCATCAAGCATTTTAATACCGCGAGATGTTTGTAAAAGTTTATATCCATAAAATTCTTCTATAAACAAATAATATGAAAGTGTCCAATTTACCGATATAATACAAAACTCATTATTTTTTATTTTATATGTTGTCGCAGAAACGTAATCCGTATCATTTTCCATTATAATAAATGTATAATCTGGTGTTTTTATTTTTGCACTTTTTGGGAATTTACTCAAATACGCATTATAAAAAACTGCTTTTGATTTATATTTTTTTTCAAATGATTTTACTGTCTCGCTAAATGTATTACTAAAAAGAATAACTTCGTCTTTGAACATTTTTAATATTAATTCATTACCATCTACATCAACTTCATTATAGTAAAACGGATGTGCGGAATATCCGGCAATACATAAACCGGCAACATCGGCAATTTTTATTCTATATTCTTTTGGAAAAGTATCATCACACAATCCTTTATTCGGTAATGGAAAAAATTCAAGTACTAATTTAATTCGTTCATCATATTTTTTCCATACATTTACATTACCACCCCATTGCGGCTTTCTATAAGGATATGCGAATGCATTATGTTGGTCAATCAATTGATAATATGGATGAATTAATCTGAAACCTTCGTACATTATTGTATTCAATTCATCATATACAGATTTCGGACAATACGAAAGATCCGCAACTCCTACATTTTCTACTCTAACCCGAGTTGTTGGGATATGATAACCGCGAATTATAGAAACATTTTCCATTTTGCTTTTACATAGTTCTATACCTAGTTTTATGGAATCTTGATAACTATCCGGGGATAATAAATCATAGTCAGGTAACTCGTTTTCATCGTATATACCTGAACCCTTTAGTTTAAGAGCATAATCCAAAGCCATCCCACCAACTATTATTAATTTATTATCAATAATAAAATCTTTTACTATATTAAAGGCTTTCATTAAATCAGGATATAGAGGATCATTTTTTATAAGTACATCATCATAATTAATCATGATTACTTCAAAATTAAGTTCAAAATATATACTATACGGGATAATTATTGTTTTAATTATTGTTATTCTACTTTATACAGTTGTAAACATTGATAATAATATAGTCGGTGTTTGGTATGGTGCAACTGAATTTATGGAAAGGGCAAACTTAAAGAGTATTATACTATATATAAGTGAACCAGAGAATAAAATTACCACTCGTATTTATCCAAGTTATTTATTTATTGAAAATAACGATGAGATACTAATAGATAAAAAAATAGAGATAATACAAAAAAAATCATTTTTAAATAAAACAAATATTAGTATTCCCGAAGTTCCTTTTTGGAACTTAGAAACCCCGTTAATAATGAAATATAACCCGCAAAAAAAATGTATTTTAATTTGTAATAATGATACTGTATTGGCAAAACTATATCGCGATAATCATGCTAGCGATTATGCCGAATCTATTTAATATTAATTTATTTGAAAATATCTGCTACATTATGTGAATCAAATTCATCAAACCCATTTATTAAATTCTCAAATAGTTCATTATTGGTATCTTCATCATTTGGTTCTTTTTTTTGTGTAACCATATTGTTGAATAATTCATCTAATGACTCTGCAGAAACTTGTTTTTGTTCATTTTCCGGTATTACTTTTGAACCTTTGGTTTCTTTCTTTTTTGCTGGTGTCTTCTTTTCAATAGTTTCTTTCTTTTTTGCTGGTGTTTTCTTTTTAATCTCTTCTGTTTCATCAGCTTGAATTTCTTTTTTATCATCAGCCTTTTCCTTATCAACAGTAGTTTCTTTCTTTTTTGTTTGCGTTTTCTTTTCCGTTGGTTTTAAATCTTGTGTTTCCAATCCTTGCAGCATATTGATAAGTTTATTATTTTTTTCTATAATATTATGTGCTAACATATTTTCACCTAATTCTTCCGAAGCAATTAATTGGATAATGAATATCATAAGATGATTTCGTGATAATTCAAACGCTGTTAGTTTATCATTTATTATATCAACAAATATCTTATTCGCCACGTACACAGCAAAATCTTCGAAAAACTTTGCGAGTAATTCAGCATATAATACATCATTATTTGTTCCATCATTAATCAATCCTAAGAAGTGAGCAATTATATTATGTGATTTATTTCCTCTAAAGTCAAACGGTAAATCAATATATTTTTTTATAAGAACTGAGAAAAATCCCGAATCTTCGTTAGTATATGTCTTCTTGAAAAATTCTTTATCGTAATCTTCTTGAAGTTTATACGTCAATCCGATATATTCGATTATTGCGGAAATAGCATTATCAAAATCTTTTTTAATCTTAATTATTCGTTTTTCTTTTGGTTTCTTTTCTGCATTAGGAGTAAATACATACTCATTTAATCGCGTGTTATCTTCCGCATTCAACATCTTTGAAAGTTTTACAAGAGATTTATCAAGTTTTGCATTTATAGAATCTTGCAAAAGTTCGATTAAGTGTTTGTAAGTGTTGGTTTCGGCGGTCTTCTTGGTCGCGGTCTTGGATGCAGACATTTGTTGTTTCGAATATCAAAAAGTAAATTCATTTTTTATAATATAAAAAATATACACCGTTAATATATACAGTTAAATATTACATCTACAAAGTTATAATATATTCTATAAATGAAAGGGGTGGATTAAAATACTGATAAAAAAAATAATACACTTAGTAAATATGTAAATACAACATTGTATACTTCTGATGATAATGATACACAAAAACCAAATGATGATAAACAAATTAGTACTAATAAAACAATACCGATTGTGTGTTCTCGATGTAATGGTACTATAAAAAATTGTACATTATGTAAAGGAACTGGAATTAAAAAACCAGAAAATACTTCAGCATTTATTGAACTTATATGTAATAGATGTTATGGAAGAGTTCTTGATTGTATATACTGCGGTGGATTACCATATCAGGCATAACCTTTATATAATATAATGTTGCACATAATATAGTATTATATAATGTGTTATACCCAATATAGCGTTATATAGAAAGCAAATGCTAATAACATATATAGCGATACTAATATCATTACTATAAATATAATATTACAAAGTATAATGTATATTATTTTATAGTTATTTTTTAATTATGTAATAATTTATTCATATATTTTTATTACTTATTACTATATTACACCATTACTATGTTACATATCGCGAAATCCGGAATTGACTTGAATTTTCAACAAAACCCGCGTGCAGGGTCTGCGTGCATTTCAGTTGGGTTTAGTGTTAAGGGGCTGAATTGGTTTGTTTTGAATAAACTACTAACAGGAGTTCCATGTAGTTGTCCAAGTCTATCATACGGGTCAGAAATTACTAGTGTGTGTTATGCTATTTGTGTCGCAGTTAATACAAAACTACAATCAAATCCAAAATTTTCAAATTTAAATAAAGTGTTTACAACAGCAACTTGCAATATTCAAAATGATATGTTTTTTATAAATGTTAATACACAACATAATTTTAATGCCATTAAGCGTGTTATTGGTGTTATTTTTGGCGCAATGAAACAATCGGAATCTCATTATAGGGAATATGCTACTTGTTTATCAACTCTAAATTCAAAACCATCGCGCGATCATTTTAATTATGCAGTAGATGTAGTTCGTTCTGGATTGGCTAAATTATATGTTTTAATTATTGCAAAACTTCCCAGTAGTGTAGATAAAGCAAAATTAGGTATTCTTATGGACATGATGGTTGCAAGTCATGCGCAATTTTCACATGAGAAACTTAAACCAAGCGCAGAACCTGAAAGTATGAAAACACATGTTAACCCAACTCAATGTCCAAATGTAAAAGCAGGAGGTATTTATACATTTTTACTTATGTTATTTTTGCGGTCAAAATTACCAGGTATGCGAGTTTCTGCAAATACAGACGAAGTAATTGTTTATACAGATACTTTTAATCATAAACATATGGATAAAGCAGTTAGCACATGGTGTAAAAGATTGGTAAATGTTCCTGATCTTCATGTTGCGTTTGCGACAATGGGATTAAATTCGGGACAAGCCGACCCCTGTACATTAGTAGATTTACTAAACGAAGGCGATAAATTTACAGTAAAACATTTGGAATCACAACTTATAAAGTTGCTAAAATAAAAAAAAAATAATATAATTTAGTATTAGTAAATTATATTTCAGTATTTGTAAAATTAGTCTTTAGTAAAATATTTTGCAAACAAATCAGCAATTTCTTTTTTGTTTTTATTTTTATTTACTAAATTTATATAACGGGTTATTGTAGATTTACTTATACTACATTCGCGCGCAACATCATCCCGCGTTATTTCTAACCCCAATTCTTCCACTAAAATAAACAAAGCTCCGGCTATACGAGTTGTTGGACGTGTATTATTATCTTTTATTGGTATTTTTTCTAATTGTGTCTCTTCTATGAGTTCAGTAATAAATGGTTTATATTTATCATATTTATTTATATTAAGTTTTTCGAAGTACTGATTTATAAACGCATCATCAGAACCATAACCGTTTGGTAAGGATATTGTCGGATTACATGCGTATGTTCGTAGAACTTTATCACCCATTGAAAGATAAACGCCACTAACACCCATTATTTCAGTTATAGTATGTGGTTTTCTCGGTATATTGTGTTCAATACAACTATTATATAATAACGCAGATAGTACACCTTCTAACCCGCCAGCTCTTTTTACTAATTTTTCTTTTATTTGCAAATATGAATAAGTATCTGCCACATCATTTATTATATGTTGTGGTATTGTATCTGCACCAGGACGTATTTGAAATATCTTTGATTGTAAAAATGCTAATATTTTTTGTTTTTTTGTATCGCGCATTGCACTAGTACATCCCATTAAGCGATTATTTTGCGCACGGGCTTCTCTTGTAAACCCCTTTATTCGTAATGTGGATGAAGAATAACAAATAGATTTATCAAAATCGTTAGATGCAAAGCAATGGTCTGCTTCATCACGCATTTCAAGACCACAATCTATGCATATGCAAAATATACTATTTTTCCGTAAAAGTGGTTTATTACAATCGTTACACCATAATACTTTATTATCTATGTCATGTTCTCTTAAATTACTAATTTTAATTGTATACATTTGTTTTTCATTTTGTTCTAGCATAGTCTTAAAATACTTTTGAATTGATTCATTCGCAGTTTGTTGAATCAAAATAGAAGTATCCATATTGCTATGTTGTCTTTTTCTTATATCTTTATAATAATATTCAATTTTCGTCATCACTACTAGCGTAATGTATTGATTTATTATCATCAAAATCTTCATCAGAATTATCCGCAGTATTATCAACTACATCTTTTGCTGTAACCATACTGCCATTCTTATCAAAAACTTTCTTAAGATGTTTATAACGTTTCAATGGTAAAATATCTTCTTTATCCGAATCATCAGAATTGCTTGATTCGCAGTCACTATGATTATCTGGGTTTACATTATCAATATTTTTACAATACGTCTTATAAATATCTCTTTTCGCTATTGTATCTTTATCTAATCCACCTTTATCCAAACAGATAAAAATATTTTTAGCTTCTGATGCTTGAAATGCATCTTTTAATATTTCAAGGAAATCAGCTCGTGGATGCCGGCTATTTGTTTCTTCACCAATTTCGTGAAATATTATAGTATTGTACTGTTCTACATTAGCAATATTAATAACATTATTAATAATAGTTTTGGTACATTCTTTATCGGCATCTCTATAATATCTATCATGATCACCAATTGTAATAGAATCTGGTGCTTTTGGCAATACTAACCCAAGTAAATCAACACTAAACCCGGAATCTGGCAAATATTTATATTTACTATTTTTAAATACCCGAACATCGTCAAATTTAATCATTGTGCCTGGTTTTAGTGGGTACAATTTATTATCAACCGTACTCAATGCACGCAATAGATTAGAACGGCGAATGATTTCGGCCTCAATATGCTGACTACCATGTTTTGCACTTGCTCCACGATTAGTATTGCAAGTATTATAACATAGTAATGTTTTAGCTCCCTTTTGTGATATAACATTATAATATAAAATAAGAGGATCGTGTGATTTCACTTGAATTCGCGGGGATTGTGAAAGCTTATGCAATACAATATTTTTAGGAGGATATATCATCAATGTTTCACCTGTGAATTCTGGTGCTTTTTTTTTAGTGTCGTTGAAAACTCGAATATTTCTTTCTTGTGATTGTGCGGCATTTGCAATGAATTTTTTATCACCTTCATCAAAAATTAAATCATTATTAACTTTTTCTTCCATTAATGTCTGATTATAAAGATATCTGGGAATATAATATACACAAAATATTATATTTAATTAGGATAACCTCAAAATGTAATTACAAAAAATAATAATAGAATATAATATCTTTTAATATTATTTATCAAATCTAGATAATTTTATAGCAATTCTTTCAATATCATTATAATGATAAAAAAAACTATATGTTTCAATCTCTGGAAATATTTGTGCTTCTGTAATATATTTATTTGATTCAATAACCGTATTTATCATACTATTAATTGCTTGTTGTACGGTTTGATATAATTGTTCATTTTTACCCTTTAAAGATTTTAACTCTGTTAATGTATCATCATTAATATCGCCGTATTCGGGTATCATCATAATAACAAGATATATAACATATATCTCACCAAATCCTCCATTTGGATTTTCAATTTCTAAACATGGTTTAATATTATTTTTACCAATTATATTTAAAATTAACTTAATTTCTTCTGATATTGTAATAGATATTCTTTTTTTAATATTTGCATATTCATAAACCATATGCCCAGCAAGTGATAATGCTCTATCTCTTATTTCATTTTCTTTTTTTGGTGTATATGAAATTGTATCATCTTGTATAGAATTATCGCTTGAATTGCTAGTAAAGCTATTTTGTGAATTTACTGAATTATTAGTTTCCGTATCTGATTCAAATTCGCTATCATTATTAAGATTATATAATTCTGTCATTTTTCAATATAATAATTAATATATAATTTATTTAATAATAAGTATTAATTTAATAATAATTATTTATAAAAAATTTATATTTGTAGTATTATATATTGTTAATTATAGTAATATTAAATGTCTGGTACTAGTAGTAACCTTAATTTAAGCAGCGGAGACACTTATAAACTATCATTGCGTTGGGTAATAGCTATTGTTGTAGCTATGATACTATTGTTTTATTTGGTATACACAGATTTGACTGGTAGTAAAGCATTTCCATTGAAGAGTAGATATAGACTATCTAAATGCGGTCATGTAGAACAAACTATGCCACCTGGTCTATTTGATGCATGTTTGCCGCCTTCGGTAGCAAGCGCCGTAAATGCTACAGTTGGAATTCCTGCTACAGCAGTAGTATCTTCAGTTATGCCCGCGGTGTCTCCTGCTACAGCAGCAGTTGTTTCTGGATTTAGCAATAGGGGATTTACAAGTTTTACGGATGCGGTTAATGGAGGAAGACGTATGATGGATCAATCGGTTAGAAGTTAAATAATTATATAAAAGTACTTTATGATATTTAATAATTATTTTTTTAATATTTATATAAATATACTTCTCAACTTGTTTATACATAATTTATAATGGGATTTTATGCTAAACTAGGATTGGTGATTACTGTAATTATATTAATAATATTATTTGTATATGGTGCATATTATTTTATCAACAAAGAAAAAAAAGATAAAGAAAAAAAAGATGGAGGAAAAAAAGAAAAATTTATTGTAGCTAATAATATTTCTGGAAAGCTACAATTAATATAATACTACTTTTGATATATAAATTTAATGTATTATAAAATATTTATAATTTCATAATATAATTTTATAATATAATTTTATAATATAATTTTATAATATAATTTATAATATAATTTTATAATATTTATATTTTTCAACTTGTATATATATAATTATTTATAATTATGGATGAACTTACAATTATTATGATTATAGTTTGGTCTTTAGTTGCATTATATGCATTATACCTTGTAGTAAATTCTGGTATATTAAAACCTACAGTAGAAAAAAAAATTGAGGGTTATTCTGTAAAACCTAATAAAAAACCAAAACCTGTAGTAATTACTAAACCAAAACCTGTAGTAATTACTAAACCAAAACCTGTAGTAATTACTAAACCAAAACCTGTAGTAATTACTAAACCAAAACCTGTAGTAGTTAATAAACCACAACCTGTAGTAATGATTAACACTGGAGTAACTGGTGGAATTAAAAAGGTACCAATAAAATCTAATATAAAAATTAAAAGTCCAGAAGAAAGAGTTATTAGAACAGGAGCAAATCCTAAAGATATAGAAGAAATATACAATAGAGCAAAAATTGCTTGTAATACAACTAAATATGAATCTGAAAAACATTATCAGGATTGTTCATATATATATCCGAATGGTATTACAAATCCTCCAGCTATTCCTAATTTAAGATATGATGACATGGGACCATATTATATAACTGGTGGGTTTACTAGTAAACTACCTGTACAAAGTACTAATATAAATTTATATAATAATGATAAACCTGCTAATAGTAGTATTGGCATATCTGGCGCTATTGTTGAAGAATTACCTAAAAATAGTACTATGGTAGCAACAATTGACGGTTATATGAACAGCCCTGGTTCTAGCTTACAATATCTTGATGGTAACATAACAGGTGGTATTATTTATTAAGTATATTATCAATTGTGATACATTAACTTTCTGTGTTAATATGTAATAATTATATAAATAAATTTCTTATTATTTATACATATTTTAATAATACATTGTATTAATATGTATTAATATGTATAAATAATTTTTTTAAGTTATAGTATTTAATATTTTAATATTTTTAATATTTTATATTAATATATTTTTATAACTTTCGACTTGTTAATATAATTATTTATAATGGATCCAGGATGGACACTATTTATTACTGTTATTGGAATGGTTACTCTATTCTTTATGTTTGTCCTAAGCACGACTACCCCTGTAGAAAAGAAAGATGAAAAGAAAGTAGAAAAGAAAGAAGGGTATTCTGTAATTGGATATAGACCTATGAATGGTGGATGTGGATGTAAATACCAAACTAGAATTAATAGAAAACGTGATGATGATATAAATGTTATGCAAATTAGTAGTGGTGATTTATATCCTAAAAATTCATCAGAAGTTCTTGGTGGTATGCTAAATGTTCAAAATTTAAAATATCAAACAGTACCATCTGAACATACATAAATATAATGTAATTATACATTAATTATACATTAATTATACATTAATTATCAGTTTGATTGTTATGTAAATTAGAAGTACTAATAATTACTATTATAGAAACTATTAATATTAACATTAATATTAAAACTATAAATATTTTATATTTATTTGTATTATTGGATAAATACGTGTGTAAGACTGGTGCAATAATATTTTTTTTAGTCCCAAAAGATGAATAATATGGTTTTTCATATCCATTTATACGGGTATTAATATCATAATCATCCGATTTATTACTATGCAAATTATACGTATTAATACCATCAATATTAACTTTATAAAATCTTTCTTTATTATTTTTTCCAGTATCAGCAATATATGGGCCTCTATTTGGTAATAATTTACTATTCCAACCATTATTATAATTTGGTTGTAAATTATCTGGTGTTATATCTGCTGAATAAATTCGTATAGATTTAATAGCTCCCTCCATACCAAATCTACTCAGTTCTGCTAACATAATTGGACCCTTTATTACAACCGATTTTGCAGTATTATTAAAATCATCCTTTGTATATAAAATAACTATAGTATTTGTATTAATAAGCAAACTTTTAATTTCACTAGGATTAATCCCGGTAATATTATTTTCTCTTGTTGCTAATCGAGTACTATTATACTCACCATTATAAAGATATTTTTCTTTACCAGAAAAATTATGATTAGAAAAAATTGTAACATACCCACCTTCGCCCCAATTAGATTCGCGAAAACGAATTATTGATAGACTATTAATATTTCGCATATTTAAACTATCAATGTCATTTATGTCAGCGGGACCTATTATTACGCGAGTTTCTCCTGATTGCGTTGGATATATTTGCGATGATAATAGTAATATTGTATTTCTATCTACCTTTATAGATTGTATAGTAATTTCAGTCAATTGAAATACATCACGCAATGTATTTTTTGAATATGAACCTACATTAAAAATTCTATTATCGCCATTAAATGATTTTTCTAAAAAAAATACCGCACTCATTGCGTTTTGATATTTTATAATAAGATAATATAAAAATTAATTATTATAATTAACTATTATATTTATACTAATAATTAAACTATATTAATACTAATAATTAAACTATACTAATAATTATTATAATTAACTATATTTATACTAATAATTTATTTTTTTCTGTCTGTGGAACCAAATCCACCAGTTCTCGTACTCGAAGGAAAATGATAATTTACACCATCATGTAAATAAAAATCTGCTTTATCATTTATTTTTTTACGTTGTTCATCTGTAATAGTTGATGGTATCATATCTGTTGTAAGAAGTAATTCTTTTTGTTTTTCAACTAGTTCTTCAAGCATTCTATTAAAGTTTTCAATTGCATATCGAGGGCATACTGGTCGCATTCTATTTGTATAAGCAACATCAGGAATACCAGTGTACGAAATTGATGGCGATTGATCAATTTTATGTACAACTAGTTGAGCAATTTTTGCACCAGTTTTTACAATATAATTAGATGGTGACATATTATATACTAGAACCTTTACTGTTCCACGATAATCGGCATCAATAACACCAGCCATTGCAAATAGTCCGTTATGACTTGCTAAACTACTACGCATATAAATCTGTCCATATGTACCTTTTTCTAATGCTATTGAAATACCTAAATCCACAGCATACGATGTATGTGGCAAAATAGTAGCGGTTTCGGCAGAAAATAAATCATATCCTGCCGAATCAACTGTTTCACGAATAGGCAATCTACCATATCCACTAACTGTTACAATCATTTTATTCCTATAATTATGTATATGAATATTGTTTATTATATATTTTTGTATTGACTTATAAAAAAAACATTACTTATATATAATATTTAACTTGCTTGTTATATAATATTCACATATGCTAGATATAAAAGTAATAGGTGAAGGGTCTTTTAGTAGAATAGTACAAATTAAAATTGATAATCAAATACGTGTAATAAAAAAATTAGAATATGAAATATCAAATGAAATAGTTATGCTAACACCGAAAACAATCCGTGAATTAGTTTTTTTACAATATATAAACAGCGAGTATGTTATCAAGCCAACTAATATAACAAATATGTATTTATATATGCGTAATGAAGGAAATAATTTATATGAATACATAAATGGACTTAAAAAAAATAAATCATTACTACATTGGCAAGAATATAAATTAATTTTTTGGCAAATAGCACGTGGTATATTTGACATACATAATAAAGGAATTATTCATGGTGATATTAAACCACAAAATATTTTATACGATAATATTAAAAAAATTATAAAAATATGTGATTTTAATTTTGCGACATTGGATGATGGAACTATATCTGGTAAAGCATATACTTTACAATATCGCCCGCTTGAATCGCTATTATCAACATACAATAATAAATCAGATATTTGGGCGCTTGGATGTACAATGTGGGAAATCTTTACATTTATACCATTATTTGAAATTAATCGCAAAAACATAGAAACAGATGTTAATGAATATATTATTCATGCAATTACAAGCAAACTCGGATCACCAACAGAAAAACTAATAAAAAAATACAACTTGACTAAATATATTGATTATTTTGATAGTAATAAAAAAACAAATACATCAGTAATAAATTTTATTAATAATTGTGATAATGTACAATTTGATATAGATTTATTACCCGATTTAACACAACTCAATACCTTAATAATTAAAATGCTTTCTTTTGATATAAATGACCGCCCATCTGCTCGCGATATATTGAATAATAGTTTTTTTAACGAATTTCATTCAATAAAAATACCAAATACAATTCCTAATATATTCGAACTTGGTTATATGACAACACAATTATATGAATTTCTTAATAATAAAAATAAGTGTGATAATGAATTTTTATATAAATGGGCAATTAAATGTGTTCTTAGTAGATTATATTTAAATAAAGAACTAAATTTTTATGACCCACCAGCGGCTATTCAAAAAAAATTTAATGTAATGAATAATGATGAAATAATAAATATTGAAACTTTTGATTTCGGAATAATTATGCAAGATATTTTACAGGTATGTAATTATGATTTACTTAGTAAGGTATCTAAAAATCACTATTATCAGAGAATACTGCAGTATTTTTAGTGCCAAATCTATCGCGATAATTAACATCTTGCCTTTCGAAGAATTCAGAATATGTTGGAATACTAATTTTTTCCATCCATATTAGAGGGTTTTCTTTAAAAAATAGTTTATCGCAACTTGGTTTTTCTTTACAAGCGATACTTGTGAGCCATCTATCAGCGGAATATTCAACATAATTACATAGTGCTTGCGTATTTAGCTCAATAATACCGCCGTCTCGCAACATTTCTGAACACGCATAATTTTTTTCAATTTCTACAGCTTCTCGCATCATTTCATGAATAGTTGTTTCACTACATTTATTTTCCAAGTGGTTGTTAATTAGCAAACTATGATAGCAATGCATTCCTTCATCACGTGCAATAAATTCGTTACCAGTTGTTAGACCTGGCATAATACCATTTTTTTTTGCCCAATGAAACGGAATAAATGATGGCTGGAAAAAAACACCCTCTGCAATTGCAAATGCAACAATTCGCTGACAAAATGGAAAATCACCATCAATCCATTTTTCAATCCAATCAATTTTTGCCTTTATAGTTGGTGAATTTTTATGTGGTTCCATTAACTGTTTTCTTTCTTCTAAATCGGGCACTACTGTAGCTAACATAATGCCATAAGTTCGCGCATGAACATCTTCCATACATGCTTGAAATAAATAAAATCTTCGTACAGAAACATCATTTATTTCAAGTAAAAATCTTGTAAGAATATTTTTATTTATTAGTCCATCGCTAACTGATAAAAATGATAATGTTCGTTTAAATAAATTCTGTACATTCGGTGCTAATTTTCTAAAGTCTTCATAATCATCAACAAAGGAAATTTCGTTTTCACGCCATCTTGCTTTTTCTTGCAATTCGGCATATGCCTCGATATCTGGATACTTTATACCGTAAAAAACAGAGTATTCGGAAGTTTGTAAAATCGGTTCATTTGCATCAGTTGAAAATTGCATATTAGTTATGCACTAATTATTTGTTATTGATATAGTATCTATATTATTAAATATAAAAAATACTCACTAAAAAAATAACTCACAGTAAAAATTATATACAATAATCGATATAGTAAAATTTATTTTATTAATCGATATAGTAAAATTAATTATCATCAATCTCTATTTTTTTGGGAGTGTATAAAACATTTCCTTCAGTATTACGATCTTCAAGTCCAACAGTTGAACACCATTGTTTAAAATTTTCATTAACCACTGTGATACTATCATCGCGCGATTTTGAAACAAATTTCATTGAATATTCTAGTGATTGATCCAGTACACCAGTATCCAAATATAGAATTGGCAAATTCAAAGAGATGGCATCAATAATAAATGGTTTATTTTTTTCCGTCATACTTGAAATAACAACTACATCTGTAAGTCGATAATATTCACGTATGGAAAAAATATCAGTATTAATTATGAGTGTATTATTTATAAGTGTATTATTTTCTACATTGCCTCTAGCAACTATTGATGTATTATGAAACAATGAAGAACCATGCATAACAAGAAGAGATTTATGCGAGGTGGACTTATTTAATGCATATAACAGATAAGAATTATTTATAAGCACGTCTGTTGATTCTGGAAAGAACATATATGAAAAACCATTATTCTTATTTTGTTTCGATTGGGGAATAGGCATCGGCTCAACATGGCAATTCTTAGAAATAACATTAAACGGCAACACACCAAATACACCAATATTAATATTTTGCATAAATCTAATCCATACATTATCAATGCCATCTGGATAAAATACATATCTAAATCGGGTTTTCACTAATCTACTAGCCATTGTAAAATTAAAATACTCTGGAATTGTAATTTCATCTGTAAATACTGGTGGTAATGTATATGTCGAATTGCCTGTATTATGGATAAGATATAGAAGGTAACCGCGATTTCGCAATAGCGAGAGCGAATGTTCGAACTCTCGCATTTCCGGTGAAAATGGCAATATATTAGGCATGAACACACCAATTTCATCACCATATGCATCTTCTTCAGGACAATCTTTTTCAAAATGTTCGCATACTTTTAGACAATAGTCTTTAAATTTGTCTTCTGGGATGTATTTATAAAGAACAGTATATACTTCCGAACTTTCTTTTCCTATTTGTAGTATAATGTGTTCAGCCAATTCTCTTATATATTTTTCATCCACATGTGTATTATCACACATCAAATTTTTAAATTTATCATATAATCTAATATATCCATACATACAATAAAACATTTTACTATTATTATAGTTCTCAAATAATTCAAATGTTGATTTTACAAATGGCGATGCTAAATAAATAAGATTTGTAGAATTTGGGTATAGTTTTGATAAGTTACTATACATATAATCAATAGTATCAATATATTTCTTAACTCCTCCTGCCATAAATTCAGTATGAAATGCATAATACAGTCGCGATAAATTATTATTTATAGAAATTTTTGTATCAAATTTAACCAATCTTGTAAATATATGAAAGAAAATGTCAAATCTTTCTTTATCATACATCATAGCGATATTCAATTTATTTTGTAAATCCGTTATCATACTTGTGAGATTAAATGCGGTATTATTACGGATTGAATCAAAAATATCTTTTTTTGTATATTCTACTTCTTTTTTATTATCATCTTCTGTCATTTTTATACAAATAAAACCAGATATCGAATTAAAATACAGATATAGAATATTTAATATTATTTTCTAGACTTTAACAAAAATTGAATATTATTATAATAATTTAGATATGACAGAACACATAACCGAAGCGAATATAATGACATTGATGATGAAGGAAACAGATTCGTTAAATACTGATGACACTGTTTCTAACGCATCGACTGTATCGCATTATGCTTTATTATCGTTTGAAAGTTCTGATCAATATTTGCATGATTATGCTTCTGCTCTTGATAGGTTCGATGTTGCAATAGTAAGATGTATTCCATATTTTGGGTATGAAAACTTAACGGACCTTACTGTAATATCACCAACTATAAAAATAATGAAATATATGCCTCCAAGGCTCGAATCGCTTACATTAGTTAAAACATTATTCGACCCAATATCATTAGGTGAAGTATATACCCATATAATAAATATAAGTATTATGGTAGTCCCATATTTTGATTTCTCTATATTTCCAAATGCAACGATAATTCGCGCTATTGCTGTTGATACTGTTGTATTTGCAGAGTTACACCCAGAAGTAAATTATTTAAAACTAATTGTTGGTTGTAATATCGACTTAAATCCGTTTATTAATGTTTCGCATATTGTTATATCGGCATTATATAAAAATATTTTCGTTTATAATGCATCATTAGTAGATGCAGAAATAATTAATGGATTATCTGTTATATTTGACAACGAATATATAACGTATTACTTTGAAAAAAAGAAATTTCTTTCAGATGATGATGAATTCATGGATGATTGGGGAGAACATCAATTGACAAATTACAGAGCAGATGTCTCAATCGATTATGATAAAAGTAATAACAATATAGGTGATTTATTTTACTTCTTATTAGCAAATAATAAATATACCATAGATTATTCGCGATTACTAGATGAAAATAATGACGAGGATGATGTTAATAAAACACTTGCTGATTTTATAATTTAATCATCGCCAAATAACATATTTTTTATATAATATTTATCAATATAGAATAACATTATAATATTGCTTTATCACGTTATAAAAATTCATTATCACGTTATAAAATTTCATTATCACGTTATAAAATTTCATTATCATATTATTAATTTAATAATGTAGAATATATATTATAATCTACAGTACTATAGACCGCTAATATAGTAATAAAATGACTTGTGTTATTACTTATCGCGGTGCTATAGTTTTGGAAGAGGAAGTAGTTAAAAAAGTAGGAGTAGAAAAATATATAAAATTCAAACGAGGATTTACAAAAACTATAAAATTAGGTTTCAATAAGTATATAAATGTTACAGTTGTAAAACAAGAACGTGTTAAGAAAGATGATAAAATAATTACTGTTCTAATTATTCCGCGATTTTTAGTATTTAATCCCAAACTTAATGGGTTTTTTACTAATTACATTGCTAATTTTCCAGAATCAACACCAATAAATAAACCTAATTTTATTAATTCTTTTGCACCACATAATTTTCAGAGCGTAATTGTAGAACATGCAATTACTAATTATTTAACCCCAGATAAAGCAAACAGAGGCGAAGCTGGTGTTATTATCGAAGTGGAAGCCGGATTAGGAAAAACATTTATCGGCTCAATGATATTTAAACACCTTGGATTAAAAACACTTTATATAGTACCAAATAAATATTTGCTTGATCAAGCTCTTGATGATTTTAAAAAATGTTTTGGTGATACTGTAAAATATGGCGAATATTCATGTAGAGAAAAACGTGATGGAGATATTGTATTTATGATTATAAATTCGGTGACTTCAGATACCTTTACAATTACAAAAGAGCAAACCGGGAAAAAAACAACTAAAAAAACATCTTGCGAAATAACACCTGCGGAATATATGCGGCAATTTGGATTATCAATATGGGATGAAGTTCATGAATACGCATCGCATAAAAGAGCAGTTTCTTTTTCGCGAGTAAATACAAAATATATGCTTGGACTTACTGCAGAAGCAAATTCGCGCGTCGATAAACTTGATTTTGTTGTCCATAATAATTGTGGTGATGTATTGGTAGCAGAAACAATTCCCGGATTTAAATTACCAGCACAAGAACGGTTCAACTCAAATATAACAATAGTAAATTATAGCGGACCAAATGAATATTGTAAAACAATTTATAATAAAACGGGGATGATGAGTTCAGCAGAAATGTCTAAACAATTATGCCGCGATCCATATAGAACATATTTTATTCTTATAGAAATTATTAGACTATGTAAAAATGGACATAATGTATTTATATGGTGTGATATGCGTCGCGGTGTTAATATGTATAGAAACTATTTGGAACGTATTGGATTGACACCGACTACAATAGATGATGATGAATCAGCCGAATCGGATGACGAAATAGACGATGACCTATTAACGCCAAATAAAGAAATCAATACTGAAGACATTAATACTGAAGACATTAATACTGAAGACATTAATAGTGTAACTGATAAAACAAATGAAAGTGATGATAATTTACCTAATGTAATGTTTGGATTTTTAATGGGTTCTATTACAAAAAAAGAAATATTAGAAGCAAAAGAATCGCAAATAATAATTGCTACATATCAATACGCATACCGAGGAGTATCACTACCGAATTTTGATGCAATGATTATGACAACGCCACGTCGTGCAAAAACTTACCAAACATTAAAAAGAATTTTTCGTATGGGTGGTGATAGTTCAATAACACGACAAATTATAGATATAGTAGATATTAGAACTAAATTAAAAAATCAAAAATCCACAAGAATGGAACAATATAAGAAACCTATATTTAATGCAACAATAGTTAATAAAAAAGTAGATTTTTCTCAAGTATCAGTACCTGATGATATACGCAATCATATGAATTTATATAGTAGCGAATATATGGCGGCCAATCCGGATATTGAAACATAATTAGTCATATACAATATTATTTATACCAATTAATTAATTTTTATACCAGTTAATTAATTTTTATACCGATCAATAACTAATTTCAATATTATGAATTATATCAGTTAGACTTCCATATGAACTATTTATACCATATATTGTTTCTGGAAATGTTGAATAAATACCTGCTTGTAATTCTACTGGTTTAAAATTTCCGCATTGTACTTTACCAGCAAAATTTTCACTATAATCACATAAAATAATAGTGTTATGCAAAATAGTTGAAAACCTATCATAAAATTTATAAGAAATGCGTTCTTGAATATTTGTACAGTATAACACAATAGGAATAAATCTATTCGGCAAGTATATAGATGTCTTTAGAATTCCATATCTACAAAACTTATCGCTAAATAAATTATAATCAAACGATTCAATAAAGTTAACTACACATGGATAGCGGCTAATAATAACCATACCAGAATCAGAGCCGATAAAAAATTTTGAGCCTTTTGGTTCGAACTTTACAAATAAATTTAAAGAAAATCCTGCATATTCTAAAATAGTATTTGCAAGATTATACACGCCGACTAAACATAAAATATCCTTATTATCATTATTTATGAGTAAATCAATTATTTTTTTTATGTTAGTTTTAGATGGTATAGAACTAAATGATAGATAAGCAATATTTATACTATTATTATTTATCAGATGTTGTATACTAGTATCATCAAAATTTGGCGATTCTTGGGTTACTATACTTCTATTACTGGTAGAATTATAATCATTATAATTAAAACAAGTTGGTAATTCTATTTCGCATTCATGATTATTAGCAAATGTTTTATTTGGTAATTCGCTAGTATTAAGTTCACTTGGTTTATTATCTGTTTTACCACCATTTCCAAAATAATATGTTAAAAGATTTTCTGTCATATTCACCATATAATTATATGAATTATAATTTATTTACTCTAAAACATTATACTTTATAATATATAAAATGCATAAAGGTTTATTAGCATATCTTACGCATTTAGCAAAACTCGATAAAAATACAGTATCGCGGGCTACTAAATTAAATTTATATAAGGATATTATTAAAAAAAAATTAGATATTACAAAAATTACTTTACCACCTGATGTTGAAAAATTAGTAAAATTGTATCAACATAATCCGCCTATTGTAACACTTCGCGATAGAATGTTAGAAATTCCTGGAATGACTGCAAAAAAAGCTGAAGAAATTGGATCGCGCTATAATAATTGGAATGATATTCTTTTATCGGAATTCAATAATGAATCGCTTACACATTTAAAACATCCTCCTTTTACAGAAATTCCTTATGCACGGGTTATTAAATATGCTAACGAATTGATTACAATATTAAAAAAGCTTCCAAACACAAAAATAGAATTAGCCGGATCATTACGAAGAAAGGAATTATTTTCTAAGGATATAGATATCGTAATTGGTTATAATGGACGCATGAAAGATATTATTGATTTTTTAAAGTCACATTATCGCGAGTTATATATTTATGCGGATGGTGAAAGTAAAACATCCTTTATTTTACATTTTGACTTTTTTTGTAAGGTTGATATAATCAAATCGCCAATGAAAGAATTTTATTTTCAATTACTCTATCTTACCGGAAGTAAAGAACATAATATTATTATGCGAGAACATGCGAAAAAAATGGGGTATCTATTAAATCAAAAGGGATTATATAAAAATAATAAACCAGTATTACACCCAAAGTCAGAAAAAGATATTTATACATTCTTAAAATTGCCGTATGTTTCACCGGTCAATAGGATAAGAAAATAATTATGAAATAATACTAATAAATTATGAAATAATACTAATAAATTATAATATATTGCTCAGTTAAAAAAATGAATTTACATATTTATATATCAGTAAATCAATGATGTCTAGCTTGCAAACAACATCCAGCGAAAGCACAAACACCACACTGACACCATTGGATGTCCCTATGGAATTGAGTACGCTTACGTTGAATAATACTGATGAGGAAAAGTCTGAAAAAGAAATCTTAATTGGCTGTGGCGAAGCATTTGTTCCAAAGCCAGTTAATGATAAACCTAAGTTCAGAACTTTCTCATATGGTGAGGTTGCAAAACCAGAAGATATCAATACTATCAATTTCAATAACACACCGGTGTTTATGGTATTCAATGATATTCACCCAGTAGCTACACTATCCGGAACTCATAATATTGCAATGCTTTGCAATCCGGAAAGCGATGATGTTGTTTTACATAAACCATTCGTTCATCTGGTTAATAGCTCTGGTAAATCATTGGGTATTGTATTTGTGCGAGATTATCAGCAAAATTTGATGGTATTTAATACGAAGAATATGCTAAAATGCAATCCAGAAAAATGCAAGGTTGGAAACTATTGCTATGGAATTGATTGCTGCAGTGTATTTCATACCAGATGGCTGGAAAACTTCTTTGAAAAGATACAAGATAATATTAATAATAATAAAATAAAGACTTATCGACTTACTGGTATTAGTGAATGCATTCCAACAACAAAAACAAAAGTTGGTGAGAAACAATTTGAACGCGAAGCTAATAACAATAGCAAGGGTAAGTAAAATCATGCGTTACATATTATAATTTTTTTGTATGTTTTTAGTCACAAGTTAAAAAAATATGTTGTATATAAAATATTAGTATTCGTATAAAATATTTGTATAAAATATTTGTATAAATGTTGTCTTCTATGCAAGAAAGTTTTTCATCGTTGCAATTTGAGGAATTTGAAACATTTAAGAAGACCTACGGAGATAATGTAAATCTATTTATGGAATTTGAACTTATTGGGATGTTGGTAAGAATTCAAGATAAAACAAATATGCTTAAAATTGTATTGAATAAACAAAAGAGTATTGATGAATCCTCTGTTGATTATCTTACTGATATTATGAACTATTCAGTTCTTGCGTCAATTCCATTGACAATGACCGACTTTACAAAGAATTTTACTTCGCAACAAGAAGAATTTTTTAGAGTAGTTTCTGAAATGACTGAGACACAACTCAAGCCGGACACATACTTGTCGCAACTTTTGGATGCAAATCGTACATTTATGAAAATTTTTACTGTAGCAAATAATGGTGTTATGTATGTTGGGTCTGATTTGGATAAAACAATTTTGAAAATGGCGTTAACAAATATGCACGTTTATGCCGGTTTGCTAGTTCTTGAAATCCGCAAAGCTAAAACTGCAAGCTCGACCGGGTTGGATTAATAACCCTATTTATGTATCAACAATAATAAAATATCAACAATAATAAAGTATCAATAAATAAATCATTATTAAAATATTTTTTTTATGTATAGATAATTATAATTGGAAGATGTCGGGAAAAAGGAGCCTTACTATGCGATTTTCTCCAAACGGTAATACTGCTAATATTATTAATATTAGCTCTGAAACAATTACTAAAATCGGGATCTTTAAATCCGTATCTATTGATACTATTGTTGTACCTGTTACATATTATATGATTTCAAGTATTAATAATACTTTTCTACTACGTGAGAATGCTGGTGCATGGTCTACTGTAACAATTACACCTGGTAGTTATACTAGTACACAGTTTGCGGCAGAGTTAAAAAATAGATTGGAAGACATTGGTGCAGGAACTTATGCGGTAACATTTATAGAATATACCGGTTCTATTAAAATAACGGTTAGCGGCGCAGTTGCTACATTTAGTATTTCTTTTCTTACAGGAGATACACAAAAGGAAAAAATATTTGGTATTCCTAATAATACTGCTGGCGCTAGTTATACTATTCAAAATCCACCAGCTGCAGCACAAATAAATAATACACGGGCCGCATCATATACTAGCAATAATCAAATTCCTCCTATTATTATTATAGATAGTACAAATTCACGCGCTTTACTTTCAGATGTTATAGGAACTTGGAATATGTATACACTTACTTCCGGTTCATATACTAATATAGAATTTGCAGCACATTTAAAAGTACGACTAAATGCAACAGGAACAGGAACTTATAATACATCAATTTTACAAAATGGAAGGCTATTTATTTCTGTATCTGGAGCTGCATTAACATTTTCTATTTCATTTATCACAAGTATTAATAAAATAGAAGATATTTATGGTGTTGACCATAATACTACCGGAGCAACCAATATTATACAAAATCCTCCAACGGCTGCACAGATAAATAATGTTGCATCTTATACTAGTACATTACCTACACAATTATGGGGGCCAGATGTTCTTTATTTGACTAGTAACGCATTAGATTCGCTGACTATTGGAAGATATACGGACGCAAATACATTGATTGAAGATATTATTTGTCAAATTCCTATTAATGCGTCAATATTCAGCCAAATGATTTATCGCCCAGAATTAACATTATCTTGTGTTTCAAATACTAGATTAAAATCAACATTCGATTTTAATATTATCGACGAAGATGGAAATGATATAAATTTTAATGGAGGTAATTGTTATCTTACATTACGATTTGAATAAATATCAAAAAAAATATTTGGTAAAAATAAATATAATACATGTAAATATAATACATGTAATTATAATACATGTAATTATAATACATGTAATTATAATACATGTAATTATAATACATGTAATTATAATACATGTAATTATAATACATGTAATTATAAAATAAAGTGTTATAATATTTTTATATTAACGTATATAGTGTGCCAAATTAAATGAACCAACCATAGCCAAATCAGCAAGTAATATAAGATAACTGTTTTCGTATTTATTTAGTAGTGTATATAGACCATATAATACCGCATGAACTAAACGCGTGTCATGCCAATAAACAGGTGTTTTAAATGTACTTACTCCAACGCCTAATTCTCCATTATTTGCAACTTCACCTTTATGCATTCTATATTGTTCTCGTATAAATCGCTGGAAAAACCCAAATGAAATTAGCCCTGTTATATATGGCGTATATTTCAACTTTTGCGAAGCTGCATAAACAATTGTAGCACGAGCAGGAATACATCCTAGCCAGAATAATAGATTTGTATATAATACAGTAGAAATTGTACCATATGTAGATAATTGCATTACTACAAATACAATAACTAAAATAACTATAAATATAGTTACAATTATATGTATTGGTTCCATTAAATTATATATAATTACTATTATAAAGAATATTAAATTAATACATATAATACAATATCAAAACAATAAAAAATATAATAATTTAATATATTAGAATTTGATTAAATTTTATATAATTTAGATTATCAATATACAAGGTTAATTCAATACACTCAACGGAATATTATACAAAAGCATTCCCACAATATAACAATGGCCAAAAGGTACACTTACATCATTAATTTTCTCCTTCAATAATTCCTCGCTTAATTCTAAACAAGTCACACTATTATCTTTATTTCTAGGACCATCAAAGTCATATATAGTAATACTCTTACCCTCATCTAACATTTTTTTCCAGAATAAAACTCTTTCTCTATTTTTAATCAATTCATAATACTCCTTACAATAAACCTCCTTTCTACTAGTGACATAATCCATATCTCCTCTATCCTCATATCCTTCAAAACGAGCACATAATATCTTTTTACCTTTGCTCTTAGGGTATCTCCTTTTAGGTGTTAATTGACTCTTCCACCAAGTCTTACTTACATTCTCATCTATACCTTCAAATATCTTGCCTGATTGCCATCTACTCTCAAAATTCCAATAACCTTTATAGCCTCCCTCAATAGGAGTCATCGGACTAAAATCTCTTCTATCTAAACTTAGCTTTGCCTGGGCACTCGTCACGTTTAAGTTGAGTGATGTGTTATCTAACTTAACTGCACGACTCCCTCTTAGGTTCATACTAGCAATATAAACCTTACCTTTTTTAACTTCAGTTGTCATCTTTTCTTATAGTTTAATAATTTTAAATTCAATTTTATATACTATATGTAAAATAAGGAAATTATTTAGATTATACAATTTTAAAATATAGTTAGTGAAAATAATAAAATAAACATCTCATACTTCATTTTTCAATAACCAAAAAAAGTGGAAAAAATAATATTATTTAGCTATTTATTAATATTTGCATTATTTTTTTAATGTCATTCAAAATACGATAAATATCAGTGTCTATCGCATAGCCTTCAGTAACTCCAAATGTATCTAAATAATCAAATTTAACTAAACGTTTACCATTTTCACCGCAATCAATTTCGTAATTATCTGCAAAATAACATAACAATTGCATTATATTACTATCGATTTTGATATATTTAGCAGTATCATATTCTAGAACTATAAGAATAACATACCCGTTTATAACATAACCGTCTTCGATAGATTCTGTTATTATTTTATTATACGGACCATTATCAATCTTTAAATCAACGAGCATAAACCTTTTCATTAATACATACTCTATTGATGGATCTAGTATAGTTATTGGATTATATAATTCATTCATTAATTCGCTATATGGGTCTCTATATAAATTCAATCCGGTGTCCTCGTGTATTTGTGTGTAGCATTTGCATAGAAAAGAATCGAGCATGCGTGCAACTGGTGACATTTGCATTATTAGTACTTTTCAATTATATATATTTATCAATTCATTTTTTATCTTCTTGCAACAATTCTATTTTCTTTATCAAATTCAACTTGTGCGGCATGATTAATGCTATATTTATTCGCATTATAGTTAGCATTATATGGTTCAAATGCATCGTATCCATATTCTACTAATGGAATACGTTGGTTTTTATATGGGACTTTAGATGGCAAGAATGTAGAAATATCTCCATTTACATATACAGTACCATCGTTTTCAGCATCATTTAACAATGATCTAGTTGGTGAAGGGTTTGGCGGCGGCCGTATTAAAATACGATTTATATCTATAGGATTAGTTTGTGTATCATCTATAATACTTGAATATTCAGAATTATCTCTAGTCTCAAAATATACAATATTTTTATTTAGATATAGATATAGCGCTAAAAGAAATAAAAATACTATAAATAATTTTAACATTGATATTATATATACATCAATTTAAAAAAACTATGTTAAATAAATTTGAACTCATAGAAATATTGACTATTAGTGTGTTACTATTTTTTATATTAATACATTATATTAATACTGATTATCAAATACAATTTATTAATAATTTTATAAATAAGAAAAAATAATTATATTTTATAAAAAATGAAAAGAATATTTGATAAGTATTATAATAGCAATGGTTAGTATTACTGAAAATTTTGATGAGTGCAATATTAGTATAAATTCCGAACTTCTCGCAGATATAGCAAAATATGAATACCCAGATTTAATAAATATGAGTATTATGCTATTTCTGGATGAGTTATATAACACAAATAAAATAAACTATTTACACAAGTTTACCAAAATAGAATTAGAAACATTAATAGAATTTTCTTATTATAGCAATTTTCAAGAAATTCTATTAATGTATTCATTAGATGAGCTTACTAGTTTTCCTCTCGAGTCAGCTACAGCCGATGAATTGGATAAATTTATAGAACTATATAAATTAAGTGTAGAAAATATTATAATAGAAAATCAAAAAAATAATTAATGATATAATATCTCAATATTCTATTTTTTACTTCTGCAAAACTAACTATATGAATATTCTATCTAATCCGCAAATGTTATGTAATTCAAATCGTGTTTTTTTGTTGAAATATGTTTCATCGCAGTTGATTTATTTGATAACACAATATTACAACATTTACATGTGAATGTAAGACGGTCATTTTGGCTAATAATACAATTATCACCACCAATAGAATTATTTTTTTTATTAATATTTTTATTTATTGATGTTGGCAGTATTTCGCAATTTGCTATTTCTATTTGATTAATACTATCATTTACAAATTCGGTAGAATGAGAAATAACCAAAATTTTAAATTGTTCTGATTTGCTTTGTAAATACGGTATTATTAATTTGCTATTAACATCATCTGCTACGCCAAATCCTTCGTCTATTATTAACAAATTATAATATGGTGTTTTAGTTATTAGTCCCCGCATAGTAACTCGAAATGTGATATCCAAAATAAATTTCTGGAATCCACTAGCTACATCCGCAGAAATAAAATTACCAGTATTAAAATCGGTTATTAATATTTCGCCGGATTGTTCTACTGATACCTTTATATTTGTGGAATTGAAGAATTGTGTTAATTCTTTATTCCAATTATCTTGTAATGACTTGTACGACCCTGAGATAAGAGCATCTTTATATTTTATAATTGCGTTATTATACTCTTCGTAAATAGTAAGTTCTTTTTTATTTGTGCGCGCTTTATCAATTGTTTTGTTATTTATAGTCATTTTTTCTTCTAATATAGTCTTTTCGCACATTAGACTAGACATATTTTTTATTAATCCTAAAAGTTCATCGCTTTCTGTTATTTTATTGTTTATCTGCTCGTCAGTAATATCTAGTTTTTTAATTCTTTCAAGGTTTTTAAATATATAATAGTACATAGTTAAATCACGATAATAATTAGCAACGTCCTTTCTTATTAACTTTATATTATCGCGAGTTGTTGATGAACAAACAAATTCTATACAACCATTAACATATTCCGTAATAGAATTTTGTAAATTATATAGATTTGTTTTAATATTACTATCGCCGTCATTATCAGCATTATTGTTGAATTTTTCTAATTCGATATTAATTTTTACATTTAATTTTGTAATATTATCTGGTGTTAGCTGTAATGATTCGCCAAATAAGTTCATAGAAAGCTCATTTATACGATTAGCAATAATAAACAACTCCGTTTTAATGTCTCTATCTTCAAACCCTGTGTATAATAAAAAGTGTTTATGTTCGTTTATATAAGTACTTGCTTCTGCATAAAGTTTATCGAACCAATAGAAAAATATTTGTATATTTTCGAAATTGTATTCGTTTGGTGTGTTTTCAGAAATTTTTGGAATAAATTTTTTAAGTTTTTGAATATCGACATCTATATTAATAATCCTGTCATATGATTTAACATCGGCTATAGTAGTAGGATTAATGAACATTGATAATTGTTTTTTAATTTCTTTATAAGAATTATCATATTCATTCGATTTTAATTTATCAATGCGTGATTTTATAATTTCTATTTCCATATCAATTTGCGAAATTTTTGTTTCATAAAATTCCGGTTGAACTAAAATCAATGATTTTTCTAACTGCTTGAGATAAAGATGATTTGATTTGAATTTTTTAATATTTTCCAATATACTTTCAAAGCCGAATAGTGTTTCTACTAGGGCATATTTTGCTTTTACTGTTTTATCAACAAAATATTCGTGGTTTTGTGTTGCGCAAAATATACTTAAAAATAATTCTCTATCTCCAAATATTTGCGTCAGTGTGTTTTGGTCACACTCTATTTTTTTACCATTACAAGATAAAGAAAGTTTATCAGTTGATTTTCTCATTATTGTTCGCGATATTATGTATTTATCTTCGTCAATATAAAATTCGCAGGTAATGTTTCCATGGTCTGTATTCTCGTTATTTAATACTAAGTCCTTAGTCATCGGTAGACTAGAATATTTTCCACCAAATAACGCATATGCTAGTATATAAATTATAGAACTTTTACCAGATGCATTCAATCCGGCTATATGGTCAATTCCTCTATTTTCGAAGTTTAAAGTGTATTGTTTATTGCTAAACTTATATACGTTATTCCAAGAAAGTTCTACAATTTTTATTACCTTCGAATTTGACTGAAAATTATTCGCGGATAATTCAGCGGAATTAAATTGCGCGAATAATTCAAGAAGCTCAGTTTTAAATTCGCTTGATGCAACAAAATCTTCGAAGGACATTCTATATGCAGTTATTCGAATAATGAGTTCGTTTATTCATTTTTATAACTAGAAACCTTTAAATAAAAAAACAAATACACTCACTCTCTCAAACACTGTTTTTTTCTTTTGACAGGTTTTTTCACACACTCTCTCGCTCTCGGAATTATTATTACTCTCCAACATCCACAATACGGTTATCAACACGAACGACTATTTTGAAGACATAGTAACTAATCAACATCTTAATACCATCTTCGAGACACACGCCTTTTTTCGTTCCTTTGGAGATAATAATATCCCCAGACACATACGCGTATTTTCCCAGAACAGTGATGTCTCCCCAGGCATTTTTATCAATGTTGTCAATCCAGTCAATAGGTGTTTCAAACTCAAAGTCGTAGAAAAGATTAATGGTCTTGTTTGCGATCTTGTGACCAAATTCTTTCAATTCCTTTGAATTGTAAATGTCATCGACACAATCAACCCGAATGTTATGGAATGGAAGTGTATCCATACCATTAACCATCAACCCCTCTACTGGTCCATACGAGGTCCAAGAAACTTCTGAATTTGCACAGTATATTGTAAAACATTCAACACTAAACTTGTCGAAATACTGTTGATTCAACAACGGGTAGGATGAAATGGACATGGTGAAATCCTTCAATTCGATAAACTCTCCTGCTGAAATTTGGATTCCCACATATCTGTTTTTTTTTGTGTAATACGGAAATATTCCAGAAATGATTTCTGGAATAAGGTCTTGTGGGATAGGTTTCCCATAGACAACGTTTTGGAGGTAGACGAATCTTAAGAACAGAAGAACTTTGTCGAGCATTGCTTTCTTCGATTAATACTATTATAAATTCAATTTTTTATAAGTAGTAATTCGCTATAACTTAAGTTATTATTACCAAAAAATAATAATTTAGTCTTCAACAATACGATTATCAACAGTGATATTGATCTTAAACACATAATATTTAGCAACCCAAAACATACCAGGTTCTTCTGCTTCTGTTACTCTGCCAGACCTGTAAATTTCAATATTGCCGGATACATATGCGTATTTTTCAATATCAACAATTTTTTTGTTTTTGTTTCTTTTGTATTTTATATTCCAAACAATGTTCTCTGGTGTGTTAACATCAAATTCTGATATTTTGATTGTGTCTTTACCTACCACTTTGTTTGCAAAATCTGATAGTGTTGATGAAGTGCAAACATTTTTGACACATACTATACGAACTTTATGAAATGCAATCTTTGATTCTATAAAGTTCGTATATAGACACGATATATCATCATTTTCGTAATAATCTTCCAAGCCAAATCTTGCAAATCTTTCCGGTGGAATATAATTGAATGGATACACAGTATCAGGCACCTCACCATGAATGGTATAACGTTTGAAACGTTTGAACGTTATAAACTGATTTGCAGTGTATTGAACTCCATCCACTCCATCAATTTGGGTAATATACGGAAATATTGCAGAAGCAGTCGATAGGAATAAATCCTTAGGAACTCCGTATTTCTTGAAAACTTGCGCGAGTTGTTGTATTTTTTCGTGCATAGTTTTCTTCAATTTATGTTATAAATGAATTCATTTTTTTTATAAATAACTAAAGTGTTATAAATAACCAATGTGTTATAATAACCAATGTGTTATAATAACCAACGTGTTATAATAACCAACGTGTTATAATAACCAATGTGTTATAAATAATAAGAAACTTAAATATAAACAACTCAATATACAAATGTTTTTTAATCACGAGCTTTCAGATAATTATAAAACTCTTCCTTTTGAACTTAAATACCAAATAATAAATGATGTTTATAAAGGAAATACACGACTTTTATTAGATGCTATTAATAAAAAAGAAAATTGGGTTTTTCATAAACTTGATGTTTTTCCTATTATGTCAAATGTAGTAGGATTGCAATTATGGGAATTAGCAATCAAAACAAACGATATTAAGTTAGTAAATAAATTATATAAAAATTATGTAATCCGGCCGTTAGATATACAGTCTATAGCAATAAAATATGGCAATATGAATACAATACTAAGAATACATGAATTATTTAAAATAACTTGTCATAATATATCATCCGCTGTTCTAAGTGGTTGTATAGATAAAGTAATATGGGTTCATAAAAATACTGAAGGTACCTCTTGGAGAGATATTTTATTAGATGCTGTAGAAGGCGGAAATTTAGAAGTTGTAAAATATGTATATTATAATAAAATTGGAACTAGTAGTGCATTTAATGCTATTAGTATAGCTGCCAATATAGGTAATTTAGAAATAGTAAAATGGCTGCATTTAATAAACCCTAAACATTGTTCAGATGGTGCATTTGACTTAGCTGCAAGTAATGGACATATAGATGTTGTTAAATTTGTACTTGAAAACCGCAAAGAAAAATTTACAATAGATGCAATAAACAAAGTATCAGAAAAAGGATATACAAATATTATGAAATTATTATTACCAAGATGGGGTGATACACGCATTAATTCAGTAATAAAAATTGCGGTAGAAAATGGACATTTAGAAATGGTTAAATTATTGTATAATTATAATATGAAACAAAACAACGGGTTTAGTACACTATATATTCCTATTATGAATGCTATAAAAACAGGACAATTAGAAATAATAAAATGGATATGTTCAATCAGCGACCCTATAGCAATTCGTGATGAAATAATTAATAGTGCTACCCGGTATAGACAATTTCATATATTGGAATGGTATGATAATACATTTAAATCTGATAATACTACATTAAAAAAATGAATACAATTATTAATAATCAAAATACTAATTCATATGTTTTCCGCAGACTTATTGAAAAGCTTTGCTGATGAAATGACTGAAAAACTATATAACGACACTACCACATATTTAAATTTGTTGGTAAATAAACGATTATATGAAAATGCATGTAATTATATTAATACATGTGATTATCAATGGTTTAATCCTGCTATATATGATATAGATGAAATACGTTCATTATTACATATAGGTATAACAAAGGATTTATTACCAAGAATAATAGGATGGTTTATAGTAGAAGCACATGGGATACGTAATACAAATTATCTTACATTAGATGGACAATTATTTACATTTAAAAAATTTGGAGATATTGATAAACAATTAGAATTATTCAAAAAAGAATTAAAAAAATTCACAGTTAATTCAAATAATAGGCCGCCAATATCATATAATGAATTTAAAAAACTAAAAATTAAAAATTTATTTATTTGTAAAAACTGTTCTGATTATTTAAAACAAATAAAACTTGAATATAGTTGCACAGGTGATTATTGTATTGGAGGTATAATAGTAGATGATCCTTCACGTATTTTACCAACAAATATTGCAAAAGATATTATAAATAGTCGTAAAACATATAAAACTACTTATTATGGTATATGCAATAATATAAATAATTTTATTGATAGTTTAAACGATGGTGCTGGATATTTTATAAAGTTCGATGAAATTTGTAATAATAATAGTATTTCACTTTTACATAATTATATTTACAGTTGTTCTGATTCAACAACTGATAAATTTGGTATACCACATTATCAGATGTCTAATATCTATAGTAATCCTTTTAATAGAGACGAGAATAATAAACATTTAAATCTAGATATAAAATATGATGCAGATGAAATTGCAATGATGTTCTATATGAGCGAGTTAAAGGAAAAGGCCTCTATTAAATTAAATGAAAACACTAAACAAATAAATGATGATACTGAAGTTAAATTAACAATATTAGATGAACAAGAAAAAGAATTTAAACAATATAAAGATGCTACTATTACATATCTAGAAAATGAACGAATAGAAATTTCAAAACAACGCGAGAAATTATTAAGACAGATGCAAATAGTTAATAAAAATACGGAAAAATTTCAAATGGAGTTCAAACGTAATAGAAAAATAAAGAGTATTACAGAAATCTATAATGAATTACAAAATATAGTTATAGAGGCTGATATTTATATACCTGCGACATTAGGAAAAAAATTAGATAAAATAGGGAAAAAACTAGAAGAAATTGAAAATACTGATGAAGATACTGATACAGACACGGAAACTGTTATTGCATTGGTAGAAAATAGAAAACCCATTGTATATGCAACAAAAACTGATATAGAATAATTAGTAAATATTAATTTAGTTGATATAATTCATAATAATTTTTTTGTATTTATTACTACATTAAAAAAATGAATAAGAAATACTTAACAATGAATATGTTAGTCTCAAAGGATAACCGAGAGATTTGCGCAATTCTAGAACGATTGCGTTTACCAAAACATTTACAGCATTTGTTGATAGATAGAAATATACTACATCCTATTTATGACCAACAAGCGCAATCCTTACTATTTTTCTATAATGAGAAATATCATTCTATACCTGTAAAAAATTTAACAAATATGATAAAATATACACCATATATCGATAATAAAGATAATATTTTATATGCATATGGTAACATTTTATATAATATAATAAATGAAGAAGTAGAAATAGAAGGAACGGATATTGTTGATAACTTCATTATGAAGTTATCCAATAATATCAAAGCTGGTATAAATGATAATAATATGAAAACAGAAATAAGTTTAGTCGAAATTAATAATCATACAAACTTCGAAATAAATGATACTCCATTTACAATAGAAATATATGGATTTTGTTTGCCGTTAATAAGAGAATTCTCAAATATAACCGGACATTTATATGCGTCGGATATTATACTAAATACCACGGAATTACAAGATAAACTAAAAACTCCTAGTGAAACAACTCTAATAAGCGGATACATTAGAATTTATAGGCTAAAGACAGAATTTTTATATCATTTGATTAGAACGGATTATTTACTAGAAGTTGTAATAAAAAAAATAATGCCATCATCATATCAATTAACAAATATATACACACCGTTTATAAATAACGATACATATAAAATAAACGAATTTGTGGAATTATGAATGTTAATTTTTTATAAAATGACTAATATTTTTTATAAATACTAAATAATAATCTCTAAATAATCAAAAATAATAAACAATATAATAAATGTCTTATATTTTTTATAATTGCTATATTGAAAGTTGTGATAAATGGGGACGCTATAAAATAGTATTTAAAGATGCGACACCCGAAACAAAAAACATTATCGCATCCTTGCGAAATACTGATGATAGCTCACAAAAACTAAAAATTTATGATTGGTTTTTTTATGCAAAGCCCGGAAAGATACTTGAAAAAAAAGATTTTCTAGAAAAGAAATACGCTGATATAGAGCTTAGTATTTCACAATGGGTTTATAAAGATACATCTGGAAAACATTTTATAATGAAGTGCGTAAAAAATATAAGATAATATTACATAAATTTTTACTTTTATTTTTTTATAGTTTTACATAAATTTCATAATTCGTCTTTCTGCAACTTGTACTTGATCCTTATATTCTGAAGGCACTGAACGAGATGAAGGATCAATTTCAACTTCGTAATTATGTCGTCTAAAACCTAGTTGAGGAACTGTTTCTACAACACCATCCATAACTGTCAAAGCAGCATTTCTTGGAACATTAGTTGGATTATTTCCAATATATTCAGCATGTGAATTGCGAACACTCTCGTCAATTCCTTGATGCCTAATATAATCACCCCAACTTCTAACGCTATTGCTATTATCATCAGTTAGTGTTTCCTTTCTATGACTAAATCTTCTATTTCTTGTAGGTTGAGTATAATTTTCACTAATCATTGCAAGATTTCTAGCCTCTGTGTTGGCATCACTATAACTAAAAAATTGTGCATTAGATAAAAGTCTTCCTGCTTCACTTGGAGAAGCAAATGATTCAACACTAGAAATCACATCACCGGCAGAACAACGCATTTTTTCTTCCATCGGTGAAGGCTTTGAATAATAGTTTGCTTTATCAGGAGTAATTTTCATAGCAGCATCTACTGCTAAAAGTGCATTGACTAGTTCTGTAATCTTTTGCAAATGTTGTGATGAGCGTACAAGCGCATTATCTGCCATAATATAATGGAATTCCGCCATATCATAACGATAACTATCTAAATACCTATCAGGGTGTGAACGTGCATCAGTCTTTGCAAATTTTGCAAATTTATATTTTGCACGTTGCATATCTCTATTATATGCTCGGGTAGAAAAATAATGTTCACGAGTTAGTAAATAAGCATCATCACGAGTGTGTGCACCTGTCTGAATTTTTTCAGCCATTGCTGCGAGACTTGAATCAGAATAAAATTTATAATCACCAGATAGGAAGAACATAAAAAGATGTAAAAGAACGAACAATACAACAACAACTGCAACAATCTTAATCAACCACCATACCCATGGTCCTAGACTATTACTTACTTTTTTAACCGTATCTTGTACATTTTGAATCACTTCGTCTGCACCACCAAAGTAACTCATACCTCCTCCTTCTTCATGCATACCTCCTCCATTTACATCCATACCTCCATATAAATCTCCACCATCAAATCCGGCAAAATAACCTCCGTTATAATTAGACATATTATAATATATAGAGTATATTATATAAAATTAAAAAAAATTATTTAATCAATTCAATATTAATTATAAAAAATAATTTATTCAAACTAATTATAAAATTAATTTATTCAGAGTAACTAATTTATATATTAATCTCACCAAAATCAATCACTTCTCCAATGTGTATTTTTTTTGCATCATTTTTAAATTCTTGTTCAAATATTGTTTTTTCTACTTTTTTATTTAAATTTATTAATTGTAATATTGTCTCATATTGGTCTCGTAATATACTAGCAACACGTATTTTTTCTATAATTTCACCAATATACACAACTGGTTTTTTATCTCCTAAATTTGTGCATACTGTTTCTGTAATTAATTCTTCTATAGATAATTGGAATTTTTTATGTCCGGCATCATTATCATCAGAAGTCGATAAAGTAGCACGAAATTTTTGAATAGTTTCTGCTATTATTTTATCCACATCTAAATTAATATTGGCGTTTTCAAGAGTTAAATTACTATGTTCTTTTTCAAAGTTTGAATATTGCGTATTTATATAGTTGGTTATATAATCAATCTCACGTCTCAACCAATCTTTTTTTACATAGTTTTTAGATTCTTTTATATACATTTTTGCAAATTCTAGAGTATCTTGTTTCTTAAATTTTATAGTATCATTCGCTATTTTTTCTAGTTCATCTCTATTACGAACTGATTGTTTTGTTTGTAGTTTCTCTACAAATTTTTTCGCATGTAATGTAGTATGTTTATAAATTTGCTTATGAAATCGATGATCCGTTTTGTAATCGTCTAGATATCTTTCAGCTACAGCATCAATATACATTCTTGCATTTATTAATGGCGTTTTATCACCAGTATCAAAAGCAGGATGTGATGAACAGAAACTTGCAAATTGCCCGGCTATTGTTCCATCATAATATTTTTCTAAATCGATAAAGTAATTTACATTATCAACCATTTCCGGAAATTCGATTAAATCGCCAACGTATTGTGTTTGTTTTACACCTTTGATATTATATGGAGATTTTGATGGTTTTACATGCACAGCTTCAAACCGCGACCCTGATGCAATAATTACACCCTTCTCGCGCATACGCTCTACAAATTTTACAACAGTTACATTTTTTTTCTTTGGATTGTAAGTGTATGATTTTGTAAAATAACTTATATCCCAAGCAGTTGTAAAATATTTTTTTATAGCTTCTTCCACATGAGTAACTATCGATAAATGAGATTTATTTATATCTAATGACGCAGGTATTACATCATCACATAAGGATAATAAAACTTTCGGAATTCCTTTCTGTCTAGTTTTACCACCACGTTTAAATATATGTTCTTCATCTGTAACATCAAAACAGGCTTCTGTAGTATGTGCTAACCCATTGTATGTTTTCATTTCAAGAAATGTTACAGGATATAATACCTCTTCATAAGCCATTGTTAAGAAACCGGTACCATTATCTTTTCGCAACACACCATTAACATGCGTTGCAGCCACACCAGCTAATTTTATTTGTAAATTTACTTGAGCAGCACAATATTTTTCTTTTTCTATTAATCCACCATAATAAAGCATATCTAATGGTCTTAAATACTTATCTACACATTTGAAATATGCAGAATCGGTATCACCATATAGTACTTTAAACCCGGTTGTATTTAATGTTTGAATACCCAGTTTTAAATTAAGTCGCCCGTATGATGTAATTGCGCCTGCTATTTCTAGCATGTGTAATTTACTCAACGGATTACCAGACTCGCCATAAAATGTATTCATAAATATTTTTATTGCATATTGTCGCGAGTTTAAATACGATAACTTAAAATTAATATCCGATATTTTTTCTTTGAGTTGTTCTATATCAGTTGATACAGTAGTATTTTTTAATCGCGTTTGACAATCTTTTAATTCTGTTTTTGTAATGCGTGATATTTCATCTTTTACAAATTTTCTATCTTTCTTAAGTTCGTATTGAATGCTTGGAAATATACCAAAGTTGTCTTTTATTTGATTGGCATTAGGGTTCGATGGTTCATATGAATGTTTATAAATAAACACTTCTATATCTTTTGTAATCCCGTCCTCTATATAATCATACACTGCCGTTCTAATTTCAACACCAGCAGATATTAATTTATCAGCATATATTTGCGTTTCTGGTGTTTTGCGCATAACTGTCTCTGGTGACAGGTTATAAGCCATCATTAAACTCGGATATAGTCCTGAAAAGTCTAATGCTGCGCATGGTCTTCCTGTTTTTTCTGTCCATATATTCGCTACTAGATTTTGTAAAGAATTACTGAAACCCATTTCTGCCATAGCAGATTTAATGCGAATAGCAGTCTTTTCATCTGTGTCTTTTTTTATAGCTAATGTTATAAGATGAATTTTTATTTTATCATTAACACGAAGTTTTGCAATTGCTATATACTGTTTTAATGCTATAACAATACAATTATTTATTTGCATATATGAAGTTTGTAAGTCTTCGGAATGCGCAATAAGTTCATGTTTAAGTTGTGTAGATAATTCGCGGGTTGTATAATTTTGAAATTCAAAATCACAATTTTCTACACGTTCTTGAATTGTAAGTTTTGGAGTATTAATTCCTCTATCGGGGCTGACTACATATCCTCCTGAATAACTAATTCCTTTATTATTATGAAATCGCGAAGTAAATAAATAACCACGCTTTGAAGCTTCGTAACTTACAAGATTTTGGACTTTTACACCATCCGCTCGGTGAATACAATCATCCATAGAAACATACGACATTGAGCCAACGCTTCTATTATCTGGAATGTATTTTATTTTATTGAGTAGTAGATGACAAGCCTCTGAATCGTAAAGACAATATTTTGCCACTTCGGTCATATCATCTACATCTTTGTCGGTTAATAATCCACATTCTCTATTTTTTACATAGTTACGAATAATACTGAACATTCTATCATAAGCCATATCTTCCTTTACTTTGAGACTATAGCGAACAAGAAAATGATTTAGTTTGTATTTTTCTGGATTATTATTTTTTACACGTAAAGCAACCATAACATCAATGTTCAAATATCCAAAGAATTTTAAACAATTATATTTTAATGTTATTTCGGGTGTTAGTTTCGCGGAGTACATTACATATCCATTTTTTATATATGACCGCGGAGCATTGTTCCATAAAGAATTTGAAACATCAAGCTCAAAATTTTGCCCTACCAATGCTCTAGATAATTTTAAATCTTCGTTTGTTGGATCAACGCCAGCAAATCGAGCATACTTATCACGATTTTTATCAAAATGTTCATCTGTACGACTTTTTATAAATTTCGAGTCTGGGCGTTTATATATTATACTCGCGAGACGTTTAAAATCTTCGAGTATATTATATCGCAAACATCTGCCAGCTATATAATGCCAATCGAAAGTGCCATCATTAAACCCAAAAATGAATTCAGGCTGAATTGAACCTATTATTTTTGCAAATGCTAATAATAAATCTCTTTCTGTGTCACATTCAACCACCAATGCATTTATAAGAGGTTTTGTTTTGTAACATGTCAATACTATTGAAAGTAAAACATTTTCATTATGATGATAAGCAACTGTTATACCAATCATAAATAAAGTATTATTATCATTAGTATACACTGGAAATGAACCATCATCTGAGCGACATTCGATATCAAACCCTAACATTATGCTTTTGTCAGTCAATAACGTAGGTTTAAAATTTGCGATTGTTGAATTATAAACATTAGTAAAATCGGGTAGTAGTTCTATAGATTTTACAATTACATTTGTATTTTCTGCAATTCTACTATCTACAAGACAGAAAGCATTAGTTTCACCATATTTATCATATACGTATTTATTATTTTTTTTATTATTTTTATCGATTATATGTATATCATAATTGCTCACTATATTCCAGCCTGTTAAATTAATTCCAAGTTCGCGAGAAATTATCATATGATAATTTGAACGCTCATCTAAAGCTGTTTCTATAAATTCGTTTGATTTTTCTATTAAGTCAAGTGCGATATTACGTAATTTTAATGTATTGAATTCAGCGCGATAATAAACACCTTTAACTAGTTGAATACCAACTGCACGATAAAATCGTGTTTTACTTAATGTATATACCTCATCTGGAGAATTCAATAAATAATTTTGTGAAAATAGATTTTTTATGTATGTATGATATTGACATATTGCATCATTATTTATACGTTCATTGCTAGAAGCATCAAATACATCAATACCTATTTTATTATCAGGAACACGTATGTAAAAATATGGTTTGTGACGAACAGATACAATTACTTTATATCCACTCATTGTTATACCACTCATTACTAATCGATATTCTCTTCCATAGTTTGTATAATTATGATCGTCTATATCATTTGGCATAAATAGAAACGGCTTACCTTGTCTTATATGAGTATCTTCCAATTCATTAAAATTATTATTTATTAATGTGTTTCGTGTTGGAAATTGTTTACAATTATCTTTATCAAATTCTGAAAAGTGGAAAATATCCCCATGATTTGCATACATTGATATATTATATATTGACTTTACAATATTCATTTTTGTATTATTTAACTAAGGTTTTCATCAAATACTGGGCTATAAGTAATTTTACTTTCCGTACAATATTCTTGTGGAAACTCCTTATAATTTATTATTTTAATAATTCCTGCTTCATTAGCATTTTGTAATATCCATTTAAATAACATCCAAAACCCTTGAGGATGATTTGAGAGGTCTGTAGATACATGTGTAAGTTCATGTAATGCAACGAACATTAAAGTATTATCATCGTGCAATTTACCATTTTTATCTCGTAAACAAATATAAATAGCTTCTCCTTTATTTATTGTAAATGCAACGTTTTTTTCTATATGTGATGGTCTATGCTCATGTAATACAGTAGATTTATAATTAGTAATCATCATAATAATATCTTTATTCGTACTGTAATCTTTGTATTTATTTTTCATATGCACTATTAATGTTTGGATATTTCTATTTATCATAGCCAGTTTTTCTGCTGCTAAATTTTCATCTGTATTTGGTAGAACACTATAGTATTTACCATCTATAGTTTTTACCATATTCGTTTTATTTTTATTTACATACCATATAAGAAATAAAAATAATATAACAATAAAAATGGCTATTAATAATATTTTTATCATTTATGAAAATTTAAATATGTATAAAAACGTATGCAATAAAATTTATTACCGTATATTATATTAAGTAAAGTATATAGAGATACATAAATTTAAATTTGTTTGATAAATGGAAATAAATGTACTTAATGAAAATCTTGAAACGAAGGCTATATTTAAGGTATGTATAAATACATACAACCCTGATAAAAAATCTATAAATATTATACAAGGTATAAAAAATAAAAAAAATATTAGTGGTGGAAATGATAATGAATTTAATGACGATATTGATATCAATGTAGAAGAATTCGAATTTACGGATAATGATTTTAATATATTAGAAGAGAATGATGAAGACAAAAAAATTAATAATGGTACAGATATGGATATTAGTAAAAATAAAATTGATGGTAAAATATTGAAATCATCTTCCCAAATCGTGTTTAATAATACTGATAATATAATGGAAGTTCGTTCAAAAATTCAACTCATAACCGGAATTCCGATATATAGACAACATATTTATTATATATCGGATAATAAAGCTATACAATTATCATATAGAATTTCTACAAGTATTTTACAAAAAGTTGATATTCGCGATATTCTCACACGTAAACAGAAAATTGAAAATGTTCCGGTCGATGTTAATTTATTAGTTAATATGGATAATATGGTTGTTGAATCATTCGAAGAATTTAGATTACTAGATAATATTGAAACTACAACATTATATGTATTGGATCTTAATTTATTTTTTATAGACAGAGCGAAATTTGATGTGCATTTAGGAGATATGTATATAAAAAATCTTTTATATTATTCATTTGTTGGCGTTTATTGGCCTATGTTAAATATCGATATGTTTGCAGAATATATACGTAATGAAGCAACAATTAACGAAAAATACCCAGCTATTTCGCCTGATATAAAAGATATCCAGTCACAAGTAACAATACAAGAAAATTTATATAAACGAATGTCCAATATTAGTACAAAATTAAAAGATAAATATAACGATAATATTTTGATGGGGATAACACAAGCAACATTATATCAACATGATAGACTAGAAATTAATTTGCGTAATTTATTTGATAAATTTCAACTCGATTCATCTATGCCATTTATGATGTGTAAATGTATGATTAATGGCACTGCTGTAGAATTAGTTAAAACATACAAGAATAAAAATCTTTATAAATTGCGTGTTAATATAGGAGAGTTATTGATAAATTGTGATATTAAATTACCAAATGGATTGATTACAAATGCAAATTTATTAATAAAATCAACTGGTGATTATTATGTTATAACCAAATGGCGTGAAGATTATTTTATAAATTTTTCTAATATTTATGATATTGTTGGTGGTACTATTAATAAAATTATTGGAAAAATTAATGATATAGGAAAATCAGTATCAATAAGAAAACTAACAAATATAAATAAATGGACAACACAAACTGTAAATGTTTCTATATCATTATATTTGAAAAATGCAACTAACGAAAATTATTTTAAAGAACTTTTAAAAAATATTGATGTACTAGCATCAGCGAAATTTTTGGTAAAAAAAAATACAATTGAACCAAATACATATAACATTATAAAAGGCGTATTTAAATTTAATCATAATCTAATAGAAGATGTTGTTAAAAAAATAGATAATTACTATAGTCGTTTTACCGATGGTGGTGTTAAACAAAAATGGGATATTTTATTTACGAAATCCAAAACTCTAAAATTTACACAGCGTTATGCAGATGTAAAGATAGATATAGTCAACATTAATGAAGCAGAGCGTGATTATATTATTTATTATATTTTACATAGTATTTATTTAACAGATTGCACTGCTAAACAACCAGTTACACAAGATAAAAAAGAATATAAAAATTTAAAACTTTTGAAAGAAATAGATCCTGAATTATATGATTTTAAAACAGCGTATAATAGTAACCAAGTATTAAGTAAAAAATGTCAAAAACAATATCAGCCTATTATAGTAGAACCAGATGATTATGAATTATTACCAAAAGCTAAACAAGATAAATTAATAAAATATTGGAATTTTACTAAAAATGCGGAAACATATTATGATTGTCCAAATGCAAAATATCCACACCTTAGATTTGTTCCAAATATTCATCCAAAAGGATATTGCCTTCCATGTTGTAAAAAAACACTTCCAGTAGATGATGAAAATAATGCAAAAACAATTATACACAAAAATTGTTTAGAAACGCATTTTTCAGAAGCTATTTCAGCTACTAATGAAAAGGCGAAAGGTAAATATGTTGCTAATTTTGGAAAGGATGTACCTAATGGAAGATTATCATTATTACCAGAAGAAATTGCTACATTATTTAATGAAGATAAGATTAAATCAGCAGATTGCCAAAATGATGATAATTTTTATATTCTTGGTGTTGACCAAGAATGGCGCGGGATTAATTTAGGTGTTTTAAAAACATTAGAATTGTTAAGAGAAAATACAAATTTAGTTAAAATAATATCCGAATATATTATCAAAAATAAAAATATACTTACACATTTAGAACTAAATGAATATTATAAAACACCAATCGAAATGCTTGAAGATTTATTAGGAGAGGAATATAATAAATCGACTACATTTGAAAATAAAACAATATCAGTAAATAGAAATTCGAAAACTATAAATAGATGGAATGAAATTCTTATAAAAATTATAGAAGAAATAGAAAATATTTATGTCGTTGTATTTTCTGTAAAAGACGGTGTATCACATCTCACATTACCGTCAAATATAGATGATGTAGATACTTTATTTAATCGCGATATTGTGTTTTTACTTAGAAAACCATCTGATGACGATATTAACTCTTTAGTATATTATCCGATTATTTATGCAAATAGGAATGATTGGTATGATAATGGTAATTACAAGAATAAAACTTTTAATAAAGGATCATCCTCTATTCAAAATCTTGCTGATATAATTCGTATTCGCATTACCGGATTTAATGCAATATCGATAACATTAAGTAAAGTAGAAAAAGTGGTTACGAAATATAAGTATAAAATAGAAACTTATTTTATTAGTAAAGCCAATAACTGCTACGCAGTTATGATATCAAAAAATAAAACAAAATTCTATTTTCCGGTAATAGATTCATATTATTCCGGAATAAATAAGATTTATGAAAGTTATGACGGTAATACTACTATTTACCCTGTTTTAGAATTTATTGAGTTTTATAATAAAGAATTTACAAAAATATCTCCAGAAGTTTGGTTATACATAAATAAAAACGAGTTTATCGGATTTGAATATAAAGGACTTAATTTTTACGGAAAATCAAAACCACCTCCACCTAAAACACCAACAAAAAAATTATTTTATAGTCCATTTGTAATAAATGAACTTATAGTTAAAAATGGAAGTAAAAAAGGTATATATAAGACACCCGAATTATATAAAGCATTATATTCAAAATATATATATCAATTAATTCTTATTGAATTTACTAATTTCTTTACAACAGAAAAAAACACAGAAATTAGACAAAAATTAAAAAGAGTTTTACACAATTGTGTGCAATGTATTACAAGCGTAACAATAAAAGAGTTACGTGTTATATTAAAAGATTACCCTAATGATTTGATTACTATAAAAGATATTTATACAAGTTTCTTTGATAGTAATGATAATACTACATTAACAAACACATTTGATAATACAATTTTCTTATTTGATAAAATTTCATTAAACAATTTACGTGCAATGAATAATAAAAAGGATGTATATAATAAGTTAGTTAATATATCAAAAAATTTAATTATAGAAGATGACGTTAAAAATCCAGTATTTCCAAATATTTTATCACCATGTGCGGATGGTGTTAATGAAAATTATTGTAATAAAAAAAAACTAATAGTTCCAAAAGGTATGTTAAATAAATACCTAGAAATTTTAGCTGTCGATATTATGAACCCTATAAAACAAGATTTATTATTTTCAAATAATTATGTAAATAATACAATCGACCCGTATAATTTTACGGAATACCCCCATGAAGATATCTATATTACATTATTGTAATTACAATAATATAATTGTAATTACACTTACATTATTGAATTAGTCGGCAGTTTTATGTAAGACTTTTGATATATATGGTATATTGTTAGATGGTGTATAATTAATTTTATTATTAACCGTTTTATTTTTTTCAACTATATATGATATTTCTTCTTCTTCCGTATTAGTGTTAAAAGTATCTCGTGGATTTCGTTGAGATGAAGATGTACCGATTAACCGTAGTGAATTTATAACTTTCGAACCCAATGATAATTTATCAATCGGAACAATTACAGGAGTAAGATTGTTTATTTTACTTCTTTCTTCAGCACTTTTTGTTACCATTATATGCTCTAATTTACCAACTATATCTGGTTTTGAAATACCAGTGTCTTTATTAAATTCATTAAACTGTTTTATTATATCATTAGATAGTTCTGGGAGTTGCATATGTAAATTATTAAATTTATTTCTTATAACATCAATAAACCCAGCTACTTCTTTACGTAATGATGGCATTAAAATAAGTTGATGACGAATATCATCATGTAATATAAAAAACTCATTTGATAAATTTTTATGCACATCAATAAGATCACGAAATTTTGAACTAGTTTGATATTTAACAATTGCGGCCGTAAGTATACCTAACATCGCACTTGCGACATTTCCATAAATAGAAGGTTTTATAGATTGTATAACTCCTGCAAGTGCTGAGAGAATGGCTAATATATTCATTACGATATTTAATTGCCACATTGTATATCTATATTTTTTTGCTTCCTGTGAATTGAGCCAATAATATGATAACGCTTTTTCTCCTATACTTCTACAATAAACTTCTGTTTCATCAGTCCACTCCATAATAAAAAAATAGTAATGTATATATTATGTATCAGGAAAGTTATTTATGAAAATAGTTTATTATAATTATATTATTTATAAATTAGATTATTCATAAAATTAGATTATTTTCATTTATTATATACATATAATTATATAACTTATTACATTGATTATTAAATGTCTTATAGTATTGATGATTATAAAAAAGAAAAAAGAGACACAAAGGAAGGTGTTGAAAAAAAAATGTATGAAAAGAAAGAGAAAAAAGTAAAATCATATGATGATTTTAGTAGTTTGGCTTATGAAACGTTAACTAGGATACCGTTTTTTCTAATATTTATTATTTTAATACTGTATTTTATTGTAAGTACTGATATTTATGATAAATATGTATTACTTAATATTAATAAATCTTTTATAGATGAGAATGACAATAAAACTACATCTGGTGTATTGGTTACTGGATTAATTATGGGTTTATTGTCTAGTATTTTATTCTTGGCAAATTCATCCGGATTTATCTAAAGATATATTCGAAACGTTTATATTTAAAATATCAATCGGTGATGCTTCAGAATTAACTGTACTAGGAATTAATTCTATTTGCGGTACTGGTTCTATATTAACTTCTTCGGCTTTTTTATTCTTTTTTTTTGAAATCCCTTTACCACGACCACTTTTTGGAACTATAGTTTTATCTATAGTTAAAACGCCATTACTAGTATTTATAAATGTTTCGATCCATGATTTTATAAATTCTACATTATCAGTATTTTCCTTTGTTGAAATATTTACTTTTCCAGATTTAAATATTTTAATAGATGTATTATCTTTTTCATTTGATGAACGAATGCGAAACACAAGACCCTGAAAGCGTTCTGGGTTATATTTTATATCATGCATGTCAAGAATACCTGGTAATATACTGGTTTGTTTATTATTCATCGGATTACCATTTGCAATATTAGTAAGTTCTGTTAATAAAGTATCAATGTTAAGAATTTTTTCATTATCATTTACAAATTTCCAACGATAATTTCGCATAGTGATACGGATATTTTTATTTTCCAAGTCTTCAGGAGTAGGCGTATAATTAATTGCTTTATAAACAACTTTTTTAATTTCTATGAGCGCATTAATTCCATCAGACATATCTGACATTCTTATTCCCGGTATTTGCACAGAACCATTTCTAAAAACTTTTGCTTTATAAATTTTTCCTGGTGTTGTTTGGCTTTTTACATAATAACTTGTTTGACTATTCATATATTTTCCATTTCCTTGTATTTTTCTTACTTTTTTTGATGCAGGTATTTCTTTTGGTTTTCTTCCTCGTTTTGATTTATTTTCTATGTTTTGTGGTGAAGATTCCGGATAACTATGATGACGTTTTTCATCAAAATTACTTCCAACAAATACAACACACTCATTTAATTCAGATAATGAAGGTAAATTTTTTTCGTGTTGATTAGCTACTCCATTTATCTTTGATTCAATAGAAATAGTTGTTATTTCGTGTTGCGAAAATAACATAATCGTTCGGGTTATATGTTCTTTCTTTAATATATTTATTTGATAATTCATTTTTACATAACAGTAATATAAAAAAATTAAACCATTTATAGCATACTATACATACAAACAATAGTTATTATCTTATACATCAGTATCTATATTATCTTATACATCAGTATCTATATTATCTTATACATCAGTATCGATATTATCTTATACATCATTATCTATATTACTAATTATTCGCGAAAACGCTTTATTCATAGATTGTGAATTGATTACATCTGCAGGTGCTTGTGTTTTTCGCATTCTTGCACACAATATCATACTTGGAATTAATTCCATAAGGATTTGAACTGCCGGCCCTGTGTTTAGATTAGACATAACATTTGATGCCAAACTTGATGTTTCAAATCGCATTCGTCGTAATTTTACATTTAATGTACTCGGCCAACCGGTCAAATTAGGACGTCTACCAAAATATGTTTTTTCACCATCAAATACATGTTCTAACGCATAAGCGGATGCTAATAATACTTCTTCAGCAAAATGTCTAGATCTAACACGATTATTTTTTAACCGTAGAGATCTTCTAACTTTCCGCATAACTGTAATTGGTGTTTCCATAGTTGGCATAATAATACGTGATAAATCAATATCTTCTTCTTTCAAAACGTCCCATAATATTTCTATTTCATCCAATAATTGAATTTTTTCATCATCTTCTCGTAGTTCATCAGATAAATCAATTTCTGTCATATCACGAATTACATTATCAACCACCTTCGACCTTTTACTTTCTAATGTCTGCTCACCAAAATTTTTATCTTCATAACTTTCTTCATTATCATCTGTAAAAAAATCACGCGGCTTTTCAAAACTGGGTGATTTATCATTCTGTGATGTAGAAAACTTTGATAAGTTATGAATAATATTTGTTACACCTTTACTTTCTGGTGGTTTTGGAGATGTTGAATATTTATCAATATCAAACACATCCGGATTTACTTTATTATATTTAAGTTCGGGTAGCGTACGTTCTTGTTCAAATAGGTCTTCATTATCACCAAAGTCCTCATACGTATTAGTATCATTATTAGTTGCTGATGTTTCTGTTGGTTTATCTATTTTATTCATAACTACTCTACCCTCATCGTTTAAAAGAGCATCAATATCGAATGTATTGTCAAAAGTATCAGAGTCTACTCGTTTAAACATAATCTTTAATAAGTTTAATTATATTATGATTATAAATTATATAATAAGTGAATCAACATTTATTTATATCAAATAAGGATTATTAAATATGCAAAAAAATATATTATCTATTGATTGTGCAAATAAAACGTTAGCTGTTGTTGGAATTACCACAAATATTTCGGATTTATATAATTTATTAAACTTTATTAACAAATCTATTAATCGAATTAGTACATTAAACGATTTAAAAGAAATAGAAAAAATTATTGCAACTATAGAACAATTATATTTCTTACTATGGCGTATTTCTTATACGGATTGTGTAGATTTGATACCCGGAAAAAAAACGAAAGAAGTTTCAGTAGTAGAACGTTGTACATTATTAAAAAATTTTATTACAAAAGTAAATAAAATATTTCCAGCCGATGTAGTTCTTATAGAAAATCAAATGACACCAAATGAAAAAACTCACGGCATTATGTATTGTTTAGCTTACGAATATAGCGAGAAATCTATTATAGTAAATCCACGTATAAAAAATAAATTAAATTTTGGTGCAGGAACATTATCAGACTTTATAATGAATTATGCGGATATAGGCAAAGCAAATAAAGAACATGTAATTGCAAATTTTAATATTATGTTAGCCCGTTCTGGATATTCGCATACCAATATAAACAAAAAAACAATATCGCATATAGGCGATGCAGTTTTTCAAGTAATAGCGTATTATGGTTTACCAGTTTTTTAACTAAAGATAGGACTATCAACACTTTGTATACCTTGTTCTATTTTTTGGTCTTGTGTTAATTCAATTGGTGTCTGTTGTTGTGTCTGTTGCTGTGTTTGTTGCATTGGCATACTTCTTGGTACTGGCCTATTCATATAATACATTTCAAGCCGAGTATTAATTTTATACATAGAAATTAATAATTTTACAATAATAATTATAATAATAAATAGTAAAGCTACTAAAACATCATGGCGGTCTATTTGTATTTTATCACCAATTACAATGGGTTGCGGCTGAATAGAATGTATTATATTATATCGATCTAACTCATTAGTTTTTTTTCCACCTGATACCATTAAATTTCTTGGACCTTGAAATTGTGGTTTTTGTGGTTTAGAGTATTTATAATATTCCCCATTTGGAGAACATGACTTTACAGAAAAAGGTTCATCATAATAATCATTTAAAAAATCACACATTTTTCTTATATATATCTCAATATAAAAAATGTCAAATTATAATTTAGTTGTATTATTTGCTAAAGGTGTTTTTTTGCGAGATTTAGAATACGATTCTAATAATTTATTAGAAAATATTAATCCTCCTTCAATAGAATACAATAGAATACCAAATAAATTTATTAATCTCGAGTCATGGTTAATGAAAGTAAATACGAAATGTTTTAATTGTAGTTATACATATGATTCGCCGCCTATATTTATTCCTGATTATTTTATGGCAAATGGTGAAATCGCTATTCATAAAAAATTATTCTGTTGTTTTCCGTGTGCAAAATCACATATTATATCTATTTATAGTGGTCACGAATTACAAACTATGTTACATAAATTAAATCATGTATATACTATTTTTACAGGAACAACACCGGTATGCATACCGTGCGCAATACCATTAGTTGATAATAAAGAATTTGGCGGGAGTGATTCTGTTTATACTATCGAGGAGTTTATACGGATTAATAGAAATTTAGTTTCGCCTAAATTATATCTAATTTGATTAGTATTATTGGATTATTCTAATTTGATTATTCTAATTCGATTATTCTAATTTGATTAGTATTATTTGATTATTTAAGATTTTTTAAGGCGAGATGCTAAAAATGTATATAATTCATTTCTGTGAGCAGTGTCAATGTTTATATCCCAACCACTTATTGTCCAAACATTATTAGGCGAAATTTGCACACGAAATCCCTTTGACTCTAATTCGGTTATAGTTGCACTATATATAAGTAATTGTGCATCTTCATCAGTTACTCCCATAATATTAAATACCGTGGGTATCTGTACATCACAAGACGAATTTCCAGCTTTTACAGAATCTTGAATATCTTGTTCAATCATTAATAATATTTCTTGTCTATGGTTATTAATACCTGATACACCTGTTACGGTTTTTGCTCGAATTTTATTTGCATTAATTTTTAGCATTATTTTTTATTATATTTTTTGTACTATATTATTTAATATTATTTAACAAACAAATTATTGATGTATATATACTAATTTTTTATATATACTAATTTTATATACGAATGTTTTATATATACTAATTTTATATATACTAATTTTATATATACGAATGTTTTATATATACTAATTTTATATATACTAATTTTTTATATATACTAATTTTATATATACTAATTTTTTATAT